>MDSY01034582.1_pt1 | contig 42056 bp, 38 predicted proteins | sample 811131 | NCBI WGS metagenome assembly MDSY01 (sample SAMN05326643, study PRJNA326480) | marine metagenome | isolation source: seawater | place: Atlantic Ocean: South West | collected 2010
CTTTAATAATCTTTCAAATCAAATGTCTGCAATTAACTTTATGTTATCACCTGATGAATTTCATCCAACGAAAATAAAACTTAAAGGTAAAGATATTCAAGTCATAATACCAGCAACTAAAATTGATGGTGAAGCACATTTATTTTATAAAGACACTGTAAATGGAAAAATTTCAATAAAATTTGATGGTGGTGTTTTTAATAAAACAGGGCTGGATTATTTTTAAAATAAAATTAATAAAATACTAACTTAAATAGGTTTTCTTTACCTAAAATGCTGATTTTAATTGAATAATTGTTTATATTTAAGTTTACAAATCGTTTATTAATATAAAGCAGCATTAATAATTTATTGGTTTGTAATATCAGTTAGATAGACAATTGTTCTTTTAGGGGTCAGGTTGATGTTTACATTCACCTAGCTTCAGGAATTTAAATGTTGATAAACCTAATGAATATTAATATGATACTAATTTCATATTATGAATGAATCTATATGTATAAAATAATATTTATATTTGTTTTAATTAACACTCAGCCTATTTTTGCACAAACCCAATTAGTAAAGACAAATACTGATTTAGCTTTCTTTTCAGAAAGGTTTTTAGGCTTAAAAGATAAACGCAGATATTCTGATAAAGGTATAGCAAAACTTAATTTCAAATATGATAAAAAAAACTTATCGTCACAGCTATCAATAAATTACATTGGGGATGAACAGTACAAACTAGATGGATCTTATCTTCAACATACCAAAGGTATAATGACTTTTGGAGCTGGTTCAATTGACCGTAATTGGTCTTTCTCAAACAATACGTCACTTATTTTGTCACAAAATGCGCGTCCCATTAAATCTATTTATTTAAAATTAGATAATAAGTTTGTATATGATTGGTTGCCTTCAGAGGCTAATTGGTCGATTGAAGCTTTTAATGGATTTACTGAAGGCTCATTAAATAATACAAGTTCTATGGTAACTGGGATCAGAACTATATTGTCTCCAGTTGAAGCGTTAAGCTTTGAATTAGTCCAAACTAGTCAATGGGGTGGCAAAGGCTACAGTACAGGGATATCAGCCATAGGAGCCGCTTTGTTTTTAGATACAAATAGTAGTTCAAACTCCAACATCAACAAAATGGCTGGTTTTGGTATTTCATATACAATGCCTACAAAAGAAATACCGTTGCGAATTTATGGTCAGGCGATTGGTGAAGATGAAGCGGGTAATTTGCCATCATGCTTCGCTTATTTGGCAGGGCTTGAATGGACATATACAAAAATTAAATACCCAACAATTATAAGTATTGAAACCATAGATACCCGCGTAGATAAAACAACACATAATTACTGCGGCCCAAATACAATGTATAATAATAGTACTTATAGCTACGCGAATTATGGGAAAGTCATGGGAGCTGCAATCGATACTGAGGGAACTTCTCTAGATATCTACATAGATTCTCAAATAACTCAGAATATAAATATTGAATTAGCAATAAAATCAGTCGTCATTAATGATAATAACTGGTCAGGACATCGCCTTTCATCAAAACGTGAAACAGGATTAGTAAATTCGCTTGGCGTATCATGGAATACAAATAATCTTAAATTTAATGTAAATATATACAATCAAGATTATACTCTAGATAAAGCAGATATAAAAAATAGTTCTGGGATAAGTTTTTCTTCATCAGTAACATTTTAAATATAGTGATGTTAATCTAGTTCTAAATAAATGTATCTTAGGGATTTTTAACATTTTTTAAATTATAATTTTAAGGACATAATGTTTACTGAAGTTTATATATTTTATTTACTAATCAATTTTAAGTATGCTATAAATTTTTATTTTATTGGAATAACGAATGCAAAATTCTCTAAATTCAAAAACTGACGATGAAATTGATCTGTACGAAATATTTATGTTCCTCTGGGCATATAAGTTACTTATTATAAGCACCTGTATTTTAGGCATCCTTATTGGTTTTTATTGGTTACAGAATACGGATAAAAAATTTATTTCATCAGCTACCTTTATATTGGACTCGAATAAATCATTAGGCTTTTCATTAAACTCTGGGGATTTTGGTGCGTTGGCAAGCCTATCTGGAGTTGGGGGCTCAACCAATAATTTCACCTTACCAATAGATAAGGTTTCAGGCACTATTTTTATAAAAAAAATTGACGCTCTGATGAATTTTAATGCAGACCCTTATTTCAACACGTACAATCCTAATTCGGTTGATCCAGCTTGGAAGTCTTTTATTAAGCGTGCCATTGGTTGGCAAAAGCCCTCCGTAATTGCTGAGGAAGCCATTTGGCAAGGTATCGTCAGCAATTATTTAAAAAATGTTGCACTTGATGAAACGAAAAAAGGGTCTGCTAAAATTTCTGTCACGCACGTTAACCCGCAACGTGCAGCTCAAATTGCAAATGAAGTAATGAATGTAATTATCAAAGATGAAAAAATTGAAAAAATCTCAAAGCAAGATCAACGGCTAGCCTATCTATCCTACACACTTGCTAAGGCTCTTAATGACTTAGAGCTGTCGCAGTCTAAGCTTAAAGAATTTACTCTTAAGAACAGTGCGTTTCCCAATGAAAGTTTTGCCGCAGGATCTTCTGCGCTTAATGCATTACGTGCACAACTGAAACGTACTACCAATTTGCATAATGCAGTGGCCGAGCTTTCATTAATTCTACAGAATAAAACAATCAATCAAAATGATTATCTAGAGCTTCGCCAGAAATTTCCAATCGTTGATCAAGTAGAGTTCCGTCGTATCTTGGGGCAAAATGAAATTATAAACTCCTGGAATTGGCCAAAGGCTAGCTCTGTGGACGCAGTTTTTGATACGTTGTCAGAACGCATGAATAGACTGAAGTCTGATATAAATGATTTACAGATAAATGCTGATCGTTCAGGCATGGCCTTAGAGGTTTACGCCAAACTAAAGCGGGAGGCAAAAATTGCAGAAGCAACATACACAGTGCTAATTGAGCAAGTCAAGGCTCAAAGCATAACAGCCGGTTACCAAGCCGATAATAGTGAAATATATGAATACGCCTCAGCCCCAACAACTCCCTCTAGCCCAAAACGCAATCAGGTTTTGCCCATTGGAGCCGTTTTAGGGCTATCTTTGGGGATTGCGCTCTCCTATATTTTGGCTCTTATCCAGGGTGTCCATTATTCAAGAAGATCCCTTAAATCTGAAACTCAGGCACATCTCACATATAGCGTTAAAAGCCTGCTGCATTTGCGTAATAAAAGTTTAAACGATTTAAATACAATACTTGCAAAAAAGCCACTTCCCATTCTCAGGGACGTGGCAGTGGAAATCCATAAGAGTGGTGCAACTCAAATCGTGATAACATCTTCACGCTCACGGCTTTCAGGCGATGACGCTTCGCGGGCTATTGCGAGCTACATGCAGTCTGATACTCTAAAAATTGCGGTGATTCGTTTCTCATCAAAAGCCAAAAATCCAGATATTGATTGCGAGAGACTTTCTAAAGGGGCGTTTGTTGTTGCTGAGCATGTGGGCTGTGTATCAGTTCTGAGGCCAGATGGTGATTTAAAAGCCATGGAGCTACTAGGTAAAAAAGATTTTAGAGAAAGCATACAGTCACTTTGCTCAGCTTATGATCTGGTGTTCTTGTCGGCAGATAATAGCGATGCAATAAGCCTCTTAAGCGCTTTAGATGGTCAAAAAGCATTTCACATCACACTTGCTAGAACTAGGAAAACAAAGTCTATTACTCTAAAAAATATGCGTTCACGCCTTCCAATTCAAGGGTTACTTCATGATTAGATTTAGACTAATAGCATTCAGCATCGCTTCAGCCTTATTTTTGCTTAGTTGTAGCGAAATACTTGAACCAATTTCTCTTTATGGGATCAAACAAGACATTACAACTGGGGAAGGCCAAGAAGAATTTGAAATAAATATTAAAAGTTTAACATTCAAAGTAGCAAAAAAAGCTAATAATGCACCATACACACGTCAACTAATATTAACAGGGAGTGGAACTAAGGCAAACGTGCGAAACGAAGCTAATTTTTTAAAGCCGAATTTTCCGGAATCATCAAGCAGTCCCCACTTTCTTCTTGGTGTTGGTGATAAGTTAATGTTCGCCCAGCTGCATGAATACATAACTGAAGATGCTAAATGGCCAAGTAATTCTAGAGTATCAGAATATCTCTTAGGTCCAGGAGATCGGCTCAGCTTTGCGCAGTCTAATGACAATATCCAAAATTCTTCTGTTAAATACAGTGCAGTTGGCCAATTGGTTCAAAAAGGTGAAAATAATACATTATTTTCAACTGAGGGAATTATAGGCACTAATGGAAACATACTACTCTTTGGATTGGGAAACATTTTAGCCGCAAATCGAACACTTGAGGATGTTAGAACTGAAGTTCGTAATATCTTAATCAGAAATGGACTAGCACCCAATTTCCAACTTGAAATTAGTGTATTTAAAAGTAAAAAAGTTTATGTGACTGAATATCAGAAAGATGTTGGGAGTAATAAAGATGATAGTCAGATTATTTACTTAAATAACATACCAATCACATTAAAAGAAATAGCCTTAAGAGCAAATTTATCAAAATCTAATAAGAATTTTGCACTTATAAAGCTTACACGCAATGCAAAAGAGTTTCGTTTGACTGCAGAACAGCTGTTCGATTTAGCCGCACCAGAAATAATTATCCAAGACAATGATCAAATCGAAATCAAAGTTATTAATAATAGATCAACAAACTTTGATGCTGTAATTGGGTCAAAGGGAAATATACTCATTCCAGATTTGGGTAGTGTATCTGCCATAAACCGGACTGTAGATGATGTACGTGAAGAAATTAGTAATATTTTGATCGGAAGAGGCATAAAGCCAAATTTCCAGCTTGAACTAAATGAATTTGTAAGTAAAAAAATATACTTAATTCATAAGAATGTTGGCAATAAACTTGTGACTTTAATCAATTCTAAAAATACCCTTAGGCAGTTACTACTTGAGCGCAATATAACGCCTACTCCAGCTAATAGTCTTGCAGTAATTACACTTAAGAGAAATGGACAAGTGTTTCGCATGACTGAGGAACATATATTAAATCCAAAAACGCAGGATATATGGATTATCAATGAGGATCAAATTGAGATAGAATATTTAGAATACAAACCGGGTCAGGTGTTTGCGCTTAGTGGAGCTGGAAATGCTGAAATGGTATTAATTGATCCTTCAACAAGAGAAACTCTAGCTGACATCCTTTTTACGCAGAAAGGTGCATTAAATAATCTAATGGCAAAACGTTCAGAAGTTTATCTCCTGCGTGGGCAAAAACCATCAATTGCTTATCACCTCGATGCTCAAAATGTTTCAAGAATATTGGTTGCCGCGAAGACAGAACTCAGGCCAAATGATATTGTGTATGTTGCCGATCGCCCAATAATTTCTTTCTCTAGATTGTTATCTGAAATTGACCCACTTAGAATTCTACTTCGTGACATTCAGAACAATAACATTCCTTAATTTAAACCTGTCAAAATCTAAAGTTACTGATTTAAAAACCCACCTATTATTAGAGTTATAAAACGATTGATTAAGCCATGCTAATTCACTTTAAGGGCTGCTCATTAGGCATAAAGGAACTTCTTTAACTGCAAAAAATATTTATTAGGGTTCTCAAGGCTTTATTTGCCTAATCCGTTTATTATAATAAATATTGTACTAACTAGAATTTTAAAATCAATAATATATCCTATATTATTTATGTAATAATTATCAATGGATGCTTTATTTAAAGTTGCCTCTAAACTTTCTACATACCCTAGTCTGACTTGTGATAACCCGGTAATACCAGGTCGAACAGTGTGCCTTTCACGATATCCTTCAACATTCTTTAAATATTCTAATGCATGGATATAATAATCTGGCCTTGGTCCAATCAAGCTCATGTCGCCTATTAAAACATTTAGAATTTGAGGTAATTCATCAATACGCATTTTACGTAAAACTCTACCTAAAGGTGTAATTCTATTTGTTTCAATTGGATCATCAAATTTTCTAGTGATTTCTTTAATATGCAACATAGTACGGAATTTAATAATAAAAAAGCATTCACAATTCTTACCCATACGTTTCTGTATAAAAAATAATTTACCTGGATTAAAAAATACATTAAAAAATAAAAGAATTATTGCAATTACAAAAAATAAAGGAAGTAGTAATAGACACAAACTAATATCAAAGATACGTTTGTTGATCCAAAATAACTTATTTCCAAATAAAAGTTGAGTATTTTTCATTTCTATAACTTATCTTTTTAGTATATGCAAAACAATATTGAATTGAGATAATATATTAAATAAACTAATATACTCTAGGAAAATATATTTAAACTTTTCTCAAAATTCTTCAAACTAAATATTCAAGTAAATCAACTAATTGAATAAATAAGGCTCTTACATAAAAAATCTAATCAAAATCATAACTCAAGGACATATATTTAATGGCATCGATATATCCTTTAATACTTCCACAATCAAAACGTTTACCATTCAACATTACTGTCTCAACCATATTGTTGCATGCTTGCACATTTATGGAGTCTGTGAGCTGAATTTCATCAGCAACACCAATTGACTGTTTTCTTAATATACCAAAAATATCAGGTGTAAGTACATATCTACCAATACTAGCCAGATCTGAAGGTGCAATTTCAAAATCTGGCTTTTCTATTATACCTGCAACTAAACCTGTTTCGTTGTTAGGCACAATTACACCATATTTTGATATATCAGGACCATCAACTTCCATAACACTAAGTTGAGATTTACCAGATTTTTTAAACTCCTCAATAAGATCTGCCGTAATACCTTTACCACTATATGTTATAAAATCATCAGCTAATAGTAATGCAAACGGCTCATTCCCCACAACTCGCTCTGCGCAAAGGACCGCATGGCCAAGCCCTAATTGTTCTCGTTGTCTAACAAAAACGCACTCTATACCTTCTGGTAAAATATTTTTGACCATGTCAGCCATTTCATTTTTACCTTTTGAACGCAAAGCCAACTCAAGTTCATTATTACCATCAAAGTGATCTTCAATTGCACGTTTGTTACGGCCAGTAATAAATATTAATGTATCTAAGCCTGCAGCAATAGCTTCTTCTGCAGCATATTGTATAAGTGGCTTATCTATAATGGGTAAAAGCTCTTTAGGCATTGCCTTGGTAGCAGGCAAAAACCTTGTACCTAATCCTGCTACTGGAAAAACTGCTTTTCGAAGCTTCGATTTCATCTTTATTAATCCTTTGCTTGAGAAATTACTTTGTTATTAAATTTATTAATAGGGTATTTTATTTTCCTCAACAATTATTATAAGTAAATTTGGCATATTGTAATCCAAACCCACTTGTAATTAAATAATTTCAGGTAAGTTCTGTTTAAGCCAGTTTCAAAACTTTTCTTCTGAAATTTTATTAGATGAGAGGTCTTCCATCTACTTTACAACCTCAGTGGGTGCAGTCCTGAAATACCATCCTTTCAACCGAAAGATGGTAACAATTGTTACGAAAGCTGTTCAGTTATTTTCGTCAACAAATGCATGCACTTTTACAATACTGAAAGCATGGGCAGCTACACACGCCATATTATCGGCATGTTCATATTGCCATTTGTTAACAGATCACTGCAATTAATCATGACATCTTGGTGAAAATGATTAATGCGTACCGGTCAGTATGGTGGACACTCTAAACAAAGTATTCCTCTTCATGAGGTATGACTTTCTGACGCACTGTTCCAAACTGCTCGCACTTCAATCTAGTGATCTCATCCTCACCAAGGATGGAACACTGACAGGCATGGTTGGAAAAGCAAAACCGACCCCTTTGGTCGGAGCCGGTTGGTTTTTATCTCTAAACAAAACGCTAAACTTCTCAAGATGTGCCTGAGATTAATTGCGTAAACGTAATGTGTCTGATATACATTAAGTGTCTAAGACGGCGATAGAAGTTTCTAGCTCTATTTCTTAGTACTACTAATTTTTGCTTTCTCAGTTGAGGTTTAATTACAGTTGGGCGTTTGTTCAATGCATGATGAGGTTTGACCTGGTTGTATTGCCAAAGAGAAATATTGATTACGGCCTGCACCTGTCGTGTGCTCTAAAACAACTCATTATTAAGTTCATCTCTTCTTATAAATGCGTATTTCTCCTTCACATCTATTTTCACATTTGCCTGCTGCATTTATTGGAGAAGCTATAATACTTTTGAAAAGAAAATATGTTGGGGTATTGTCCAAAATATTGAACAAGTCTTCGTACACCAAAGCAGGATTTTCATGGGTAGATTGGATCAAAATCAAATCGAAGAAGTTTGACCTAAATAACATTGAGATTTTATCAACTTCTTTATCAAACATGATCACTTTTGAGTGGAACCATAAAGGTAGACCAATAGGTGGCTTGACTCCAAGCTCAGAGTAAATAGGAGTTAATTCTGACATATTAAATACTTTAATCTTATCATCTTCAGTGAATTTTTCTTGTGCGTATAATTTTAATTCTTCTATTGTCTTGATGGTCTCTCTTGGTAATCCAATAGTATTGAAGGCATATAAACTCTCAGGCTGTTCAAATTCTGTAATGATTTTTCTGTAATTAAAATCGTAATGCTCAAATTCATTCAAATAAATTCCTTCGGATATGAAAAAAACATTTTTAGAGGCTGCCTGCATTTTATATAGCATTGGCAACACAAATATTATGACCATCAGCATACGCACCTTAGAATCCATCTTCCACAATTCGCTTGTTACAATTGCAAAGAACCCAATCCAATAATTATGTGTGAAGCCGATCCCACTTGTTGCGCTTGTAAGTCCACTTGATAAAAAAAATAGCGCCGAGACAAATATACTAAAATTATTTTTCCATATTGATACAGCTAGCAAGGCGAAACCAAAAATTATAAGTTTAGTAACTTTTGGAAAACGATGAACTTGATAATCCTGTCCATAATTAAACCAGTAAAAAAAATTTTCGTATCCCGAGTACGCTATAAATAGACATATCGTTAAAACTAACAAAGAATAGAAAAGTAAGAACCTCGCAACTAGGCCTTTACTAGGCTTCAACCCTAGGTCCTTCGGCCCACAAATAACTGCTTTAGAATCAAAAAAACCAAACTTTAGCAGCATGAGAGATGACAAAATAATCGCCACCGCTCCAAAGTCTTGTTTAGTAAGCACTGTTAAACCGGCAAAAATTCCCGCTAACATAACCGAATAATTTCTTTGGATCATTGAAAAATAAAAGGCCAGTTGCAAAAGCAACAAAGCAGTTATGTTATACCAAGGATGAGATAATGCTAACACATAAAATAAAGCATAAAGAAAAACTGAAATGCAACGCAAAGACATCGTTAATTGTAGCCGCCTCAGTATAAGCCATTTAGATATTATAAGACCAGTGCTCTGTGGTAGTTGGCTTAGTAAAAGCGCGTCCCACGTTGGACCAAAATATTCAAAAAACAAAGTAGGTACAATAAATCCTATTGGACCAACCGGAATGCCAAAATCTTTCATTGGAATTTGACCTAGCGACATTCTATGAGCGCCTTCAAAAATTATGGAGTAGTCTCTGAAAAATATGGGTAGTCTTAATTGATGAATAATCAATATACTGGCAAGTATCAGCAATACAAAGATAGTTTCAAATAGTAGTAAGTTGCGGTTGGTCACGATAATTTTTCTATATTATTTCATTAACATTTATAAGTTTTCTATCCAATCTTTCTAGTACCTAATCTAAAACTTGCAAGTTGATTTGCATGTTTTAATGTTGATACAAATACTCATATTAGTTTTGATAATTTGAAACAGAAAGATTTTAGGAGGTTTTGTTCGACATATAAATAACGATTTAAAAATGCCTATGTCATCATTAAATTGCTTTAGAAACTCGATATAATATTTATAACTTCGATTGATCATAAAATCGGTTTAAGCTTAAGTACAGGTGATCAAAGATAAAAATCAATTGAGCTCTATCATCATAGTTGATATTTCGATCAACACTTTTCCTAATTATGGATCTTGCAGACATGATAAGAAAGCTCTTCTGTTATCTATTGTTACTAATATTCCTCATTCGAGAACCCACTAAGTCAAGTGCACTTTGTTAGTTACTTCAAATACTAAAAAGCCCATGGTTGCTAGGTTTTTCTTATTTATTTTGGGCCTGGCGATAGTGCTCGGCATCCCAGTCCAGAATTTTGCCAATTTGTTCTGTAGAAAGGGTTGCCAACTCTTCTGATTCGTTCTGACGCGATAATACGTCAAAGTAACAGCGAATTTGCGCTCGATGAGCGGGTGTTGCCGTTTTATGTTCATAAACACCCACTCCTAAAGCAAAGATATAAGCAGGCATCTTATCAAGGCCTGATAAATACTCCACTGTTACAGTATCCTCAAGGATAGCAGGGCAAACCCCCAAAAACACGAGATGATCGGGATACAGCGCCCAGAAGCATTTGAGTCGACTAAATAAACCTTTATGAAGTGCAAGCTGGTTCACCCCTCCATCAAGGCAAGGCGAATATCCAATACCTGCAAGATCATCTTTGGCTGGGGGTGGCAATGCATTATCTATTATAAACGGAGTTGTGACAGTACGACTGATCAGAAGATCCAAAATGCTATCAATTTCTGTAATACTGTCAGCACCAATCACGATGCCATGGTTAATCATGAAAACAATTTCTGCATTCGGAGTGCCTTGTAGTTCATTGAAAATGGCTATTGCCAATTCAACACCAGGCTTAAAATAATCAACACACACCCAATTTGTCATAGATCCCATCAAATCAGGCAATGTTTTGCGCACGTCCTGACGCACCAGGTGTGCAAGTGGTTCAATTGCATGCAGATGGACTACAATCTTTTGGGGCATAAGGGCATGTAAGAGCGTTTCAATCGAAGGGCGCAAAGTGCCAACATCTGTTTTTGGTGAAATTACAAAATTCTCTTTATTTAATTCAGATCGCAGGGCACACAAATTTACAGGTACAAAAATATCCTTATCTTCCGCCTCTGCAATCCAAGTTCCACTGGCCTTTATCCAAAGAGTATCATCGTCCTTCCAAGAAACATTACCACCAGCGCCTTGCACCAATAAAGGGTTCTGACCCAACTTTGCACAATATGCATTTAAATTTTGGGATTGTTCCTTCATCATTTCTTTCATGACCGCAAGCCTCCTGAGTCCTGAATACTTGCAATAAATTTTCGTAGGTCGCCAAATTCACTAAACCAAGCATCGGGAGTATTATTATTTTTACCCATTTCAACATTAGCATGAATTTTTTGGATTGTGACAGCTTTGATATGTTCTCTCGCACCACCAATATCATTGATGGGATTGTCACCAATCATCCATATATTCTTGCCTTTTGGCTGCATCTTTTCTAGGGCTAAATTAAAAGGTGCCCGGTGGGGCTTATCAAAACCGGCTTCTTCACTAGTGACAATATAATCAAAAAACTGATCAAGGCCAAAATATATTACCTTTCGAAATTGAATCTGTGCTGTTAGGTCCGTGACGATGGCTGTTGGAATGCCCAATAGACGTAAATCATCCAGTAGTTCTTTGACTTCTTCAAACAATATAGCATTAATCAGAAAGGTACGCCAATACGTCTGCTCTAAATCCAAAGCTAACAGAACCTGAGAACCTAATCCCATTGTTTCTAACATACGCTGCATATACAACAACCGGCTATGAGATGATGCGGTCCCGCTTAGGCGAGCTTTCACCTGGCGACGTGCCTCTTTAAATGCCTTGTCGAATTCATTGGGCTCTATAGAAAATTTCAAGACCATTTTGTTGCGCACCGCGTTGGAGGCTGCAGTATGCGCGGGAGCATAGGGGTATAGGGTGTTATCCGTATCGAATAGGATAGCGTCAGGAAGCCGATCAAACCGGCTCATATCGTTAATTTTCATGAAAGTATTCGCCTCTTAAGATTCTGATCAATTTGTGAAAGCGTTATTAATTGCATCACACCACTCATACCATTGCGCCAAACCGGTTTTATATCAAGAAATTCAAGAGATCTAGGACAAAGCATGCTCGCAGCAACTTCAATATCAGCTGCCGTTACCTCACCCTCAATAGTCAGCTCTATTTCAGAACTATCCACTGCATTAACAATATCTAAGTGTAATCCACAAATTCCAACTAAAACTCTACTTAATTTCATTTCATTAATAATATTGGAGCTTCGCACCACCAACTTTAGCCTAATGGGTTGGCGAACATGGGTTTCATTTAATAAGCGTGGATGAATGGGCTGCAGAGACAAGATAAGGTCTGCAGAGGCTGCTTGCGGTTTGATGAAACGGACAGAGTCTGAGACACGCTTTTCGATAGAACTGACAACCTGGTCCAAAGCATGACCCCGGACTTTAACATCACGTTCGATCTTGAAATACCGGCGCAATCCTTCATCGATATCCAGAAAGATTTTTAGATCAAAAATATCATGCAAAGCAGGCAAATAGAGTACATGTAGACCGGAAGCGATAATAAAATCATTATTTTTTATATAATTTGGCTTGGTCATTTTACCAGTATAGTGATCATATTGATGGGCTACGATTGTTCGACCATCGACCAAGGCCTGCAAGTCATTCGAATAGCGTTCTAGATCATTGGCCATAGGGTTCAAATGTGTTAATACCTGCCACATAGGCTTATGGCGATCCCATAGGTGATAGTCATCACCTGAAAGTTTTGTGGTGGAATGTGCTCCAAAAAGTTCTAATAAGGCCTCGGCAAACACATCTTTGCCAGATCCAGAATCTCCTGCGACACCAATCACAAACGGCTTTCGACTTATCCTGAAATAATCATTTCGACTGACCCCTTCGCGGTATAGCCGAAAAACAAGCACAAACCCAATGGTAAACATCATCGTTGTCAAAAGCGCAGGTAATTGTTCGATTATTATTTCATCCAAGGGTAGTATATCTATGATATTTAACGTTTTACCACTTGCAAATTGTAAAGGTGTATTTAGCAATGTAGAAAGTACATAAACACTGGAGAAAACTCCAACCAGCACAATAGATAAATAGCCACTTACTGATTGATAATAGACTAGAAAGGGAAGACACCAAATAAACCATCCTGGCGAAGCTGGTGTCATCAAAACAATTAGCAAAAATGCTACTCCTGTCATAGAGACAAAAAGTTCAAAATTTAGCCTCTTGATGCGCCATGTCAGGTACATAATCATAAAATATATGAAGGGCACCAATTGTAGAGTTTGCTCTCCCCCAATAAGTAGTTGAAAGTTGAAAATTTTTGTGATCTCTGGGTTGCTCACTAGCATGGTGCGCGCACCCGGAGAAAGCAAGAATGGTGCACCAAAACACATTGCTGCAAGGGCAAACCCCAACACAAAATCAAAAAATCTCTCTCGTAAAGGTTTATTATTATATAAATAGATTAGAAAAAATGGCACAGCTACCAACACGCTAAGCTTCGCCGAGATAGCTGCTGCCAATAGCACTCCCGATGTACGTAACTTGATTTGGCGGACACATAGCATTGATAAAGTTAGCAGAAGAGCGGGAATAACATCGTTTAAAGCTAACGCAAAACTTCCCAGCAAAGCAATTGGTGATAGCCAATAGGCAAAAAGCAACAACCTTGGACGTTTCGGAATCAAACGGAGCAATACAGCCATCAAACCCAAGTCAGCGGCTATCAAGGTAGCTGCATAACCGTAATAAATCGATACACCAGCAAACTTAACAGCCAGTGAAGCAGGCAAAAACGATATCCACATTACATAGCCATAGGGAAAAGCTGCTGCCGATCCGTCATTGAGCAGCCATTTCGTCCATGGATCAAACGACAGATTAATAAGGCTATTGTCCAAAAATGGAGCGTACCATTGTACCACCGCTGACGGTAAGAGTCCTGCTATCAGGCCAATCCGCAATGCAAGTCCCAGCCAAAATATAGGATGTTGCAGAATTTTACCCATGATCACACAACAGTTTCTCCCATAGGTCAGTGCGTTTTGTGCAAACTGCCTCTGGAGTAATTTGCCTTTCCGACAACAATTTGAACAACGCTGGAATTTCAATATCGGCATCACGGCCCTGCAATTCTGGCGACACCACGCACAACTTAAACTCTGCGCCTTGTAAACGCATTGCATCCTCATAGTTTAACGGAAAATGGGTAAAGCAATCTACCCATACCCAATCAACTTTACCGGCTAAAGCCATCGCAGTATCCACAGTTTCAAACTCAGACACCCTAACAGCACACCGCCGTTCGCCAGCCTCCGAGCATTTTACTAGAAACGGAAAAGACTGATCCAAAAAGAAATAATCATCGATACCTTTTTCGCTCATTAGCTCGATCAAACGTGCTTCTAGCCCTTCTTCTTTTACGTTTAGTATCAAGGTTCCATGATGATACGAGTTAATCCATTCGACAAAATCATTACCTTTAACGAACGGATCATGATGGATTATCATGTCACCACCCCAAGTCCGTATATCAACTTCAATCCCAAATTTGGGATCAACAGATCGCAATTCAGCCAAGGTATTCTTTCGATGCACAATAAATTTCATGGAGCAATTTTCTTTCTCAATTCAAGCGAAAACTCGATAGTACGGCGAATGAACTTCCATTTGCTCACCCAGTTCACATTCCAATTAGAGACACCATGTTCGCGTTGACCAAAAAAGACCGGAAATCGGAACACACGCAACCCGGCTACACGTGCTGCGTGATATACATATAGATCGAGCGAAAAATCACTTGGTGGATTGGACCACTGTTCGAAGAAGCTGCGAGAAAATAGGTTGGGTTGAGCGTTGATATCCCAAAAACGCTTACCCAGCAATAATGTTTCGAAGATGCTCATGCCTATTGTAAAAATAATATCCATAAAGGGTCGACCATAGCGCTTACCCTTCACATAAATGTCAGGTCCATTGTCCTCGAATAGCTTTAAGCCCGCGAGTATATCTTGTGGATCTGCCTGCAGATCGGCATGGGTCCAGCCTAACAAATCACCATCTGCAGCTCTTAGTCCCATTAGAATACCATACCCATATCCCTGATTTACCTCGACCCTCACAACCCGGCAACCAGGATAATTTGGCATTAGATCAGCAAAAACCTGCGGTGAATTATCTGTCGATCCATTATCAACCAAAATGACTTCCATATCGTCCCGAGCACCCAAATCCTTGCATAACTCAAGCAATTTGGGCAACGAGGAAGCCTCATTATAGCACGGTATAATTAAGGAACATTTCATTTTGCATTACCTTTAAAGCTATTTTTAAAAACATAATACTTCATACCCAAAAAATTCAATATTGCAGAAATCCCAGTAGCTAATACAAAAGCAATTTCAATTGTCTGCAAAAAACCATCAAGTATGATCAAAAAGGCAGAGTTTGCAGCTACATTCACCATCAGTGTCAATCCGTAAAGTTGGGCAAAACGCAAAGGGCTACCTAGAACTGACTGCACCTGGTTAAACGTCCAAAATCGGTTCGCAAAATAAGCAAATAATGTTCCAGCAATAAACCCAATTGCTTTAGAAAGATCAATGGTTATCAAATCTGCCCATTGTAAAACTCTGTAGATAAGGTAATCAGTCATAACGGCCATTGATCCAACAACTAGAAATCTGGAGACTTCGCGTTTTATCATTTGCGTAAAACTGGGACTTCAGGGCGCGCAGTAGTGAACTTCGTTTCTAATGGCGCAATTTGTTTAGTAGATACCCTTGCATCGTTTTCCAACCGATATGGATGGGCACCCCATTTGTGGAAACAAGATTGCCAATATTCAAAAGTGCGCAAATCATTTGGCGTTCCCCAACAAAGATAACTATCGACCTCAAATAAACGGCATCTCAGCCCCATTTCGATAGCATCGTTCAAGCATGAATCAATGTAGAATTCACCATTGATCCTACCGTTTCGTGCAATCAAGCGATCAACGCAAGCTCTAAAATCCGCAGGCCGGACAAAGGTGAAGGTACCTAGGATGATGGGATCTTCTGTAGGGTTTCCCAAAGGTTTTTTTACAGATATTTTACTAATGTTACCCTTTTTCTCGTCAATCCAGCCGAACATATGAGGATTTCGGGATGCATTCGAATAACCACGCACCCCCCAAACAATAACGTCAACATCTTCGTTTTGCGTCAAATCAGCAAAGGCTGTTTCGTCGTAAAGTACGCCATTATCACAAGCACCTATTGTCACAGGGCCTATTTCCTCGGCGCCCAAAGTTCCTTGCAACACGTCTAATCCAATCAAAGCTGTACAAGCCTGACCCTCGGTTACTTTGTCAATAGTCTTGATAACTGAATTTGGATAATTTTTCATCAACTGTGCCGATACATCTTTGTATCCTTGCATATCTTTACGAAGAATAAAGATTTGTTGCTCGCTTCGCGGCAGGTCACCAATTGCCTGAAGCGCCATCGGGCGACCAGAAACTGGGATCAGTGGCTTTGTGAGCAAATAACCTTCTAGAGCAAAACGTTGACCCAACCCTGCCATAGGAACTATTAACGAACCCTTTGGCTCTACCGGCACTGCCTGATCGTTTGCCATGCGGGCGAAGGCTGCTGACCACATATTGTATTCATCAACATCCTTTGGAGTGCCCCATTGCATGAAGTGCTGCAAAGGATATACTGCAACCGATTTTCCTGAAGCTATAATAGGTTTGAATGCTAGACTTACGTAATACTCTCCGCCAACATTGTAGCCCTGATCCATCACCGAAGCGAAAGCCACACTCATCTCACGGGCAGTTGAAAAATAATATGTTCCGCTGGAAGCATATTCTTCCATCCGATTATCTGAGTAGGGTTGCTTTTCCTGTATGTCGAGCACCCAGCCATCTTTTTCCCGCATGTAAGCGTAATTAGTATTACCAAGCGAATGCGGGTGAAACCCTTTATAAGCTGGAATAGAACCCACACACTTTGTTTCCAAGACAAAGCGCTTGAAATCGAACCAGTCCCAATAGCAGGTGAAATCACAATAATTTACTATTACTGGCCGATCCATATCTAACATGTGCTCTGCCTGTCTGACAGCATTCACAGGGCCAAGATTGTGTGGGGCTATTCTTAATATGCGACCAGTTGGGCATATTTTGCGCAATATATCTTCCATGCAATACTCAGGATGATCTAAATGATCTGTATTACAGATAAAAACAAACTCCGTCTCGTCAGGAAACATATCAACAACATGGGCAATAATTGGCTTTCCTTCAATCTCGATGAGCGGCTTAGGTATAGAATAACCCGCTTGGCGAAAGCGTTCGCCAAAACCTGACATTGGAATAACAATCTGCATTAGTCTTAAACCTTATTTAATATTCAGATCTTAATTTAAGTAAATTATTTGTGTTTTATTTTCGAATTAATATCCCAGTTAATGCTAAGATGTCTAGTCCAACTCCTCAGTAACACTAATTTTAGGGGACTAAGACAGCAGTATGGAATTCGCACAAACAAAACAAAACAAACGCCAAATGCCGCTTCAACTTAGTGAAGATGTGTATTTAAAAATGAAACGTAAAAAGAGAACCTGAACTACGCAAGGCCCTCATGTTTCCAAATAAACGATTCTAAATCAAATTTATTAATGCCTCGCATATAAATTTTTCTCTTAGAGAAAATATATCAAAATAAACATAATCAGTTTGTGCCAAACAAATCTCGTGTAAAAACTTTATGTGCAACATCAGAAAGCTCTAGTGCAGCGCGGTTGGTGATAATAATATCCGCCTCAGATTTGAATTCGTCCAGACCTTGAACAACCCGCGAAGTGCAGAAGATGGTATCGGCCATATCCGGCTCATATATAATCAACTCAATCCCCTTAGCTTTGAGGCGCGCCATGATTCCTTGAATTGATGACTCTCGGAAATTGTCAGAGCCTTTCTTCATCACTAATCGAAAAATCCCTACTATTTTAGGGCTCTTCATCAAAATCTGTTCAGCCAGAAAATCCTTACGCGTGCTGTTTGCATTTACGATTGCTTGGATCAAATTTTGCGGTACTTGATTATAATTGGCCAACAGTTGTTGTGTGTCCTTGGGTAAACAATAGCCCCCATATCCAAAAGACGGGTTATTGTAATGCGAGCCAATGCGTGGATCAAGACCTACACCTTCGATAATCTGGTGCGCGTCCAAATCTTCTGACAAAGCAAAGCTGTCAAGCTCATTAAAGAATGCAACCCGCATGGCCAGATATGTATTGGCAAACAGTTTGATCGCTTCAGCCTCTCGCGCATTAGTGTAAAGAATTGGTACGTTATTTTCATGTGATCCATCTAAAAGTAAATTTGCAAACACTTTAGCACGCGCCGATCGTTCGCCCACAATGATACGCGAGGGATGCAAATTATCGTGAAGAGCCCGGCCTTCTCGCAAAAACTCAGGTGAAAATATAACCTGCTGGGTCTCAAACTTAACCCTCATCTTATCAACAAAGCCAACGGGGATCGTGGACTTTATCACAATGACTGCCTCATGATTAACCCGCATCACATCAGTAATGACAGTCTCTACCGATGAGGTATCAAAATAATGTGTGATAGCATCATAGTTTGTCGGTGTAGCCACGATCACATATTCAGCGCCAGCGTAGGCAAGCTCTGGCAAATGTGTCGCTGTTAAATTAAGGGCATTATTGGCAAGAAACTCTTCAAGTTCTGCGTCTGCGATAGGAGACTTGCGATCATTGACCATGGCCACCCGAGATACGTCCAAATCCACCCCATAGACTTCATTTTTTTGTGCCAACAAAACAGCATTAGTCAAACCCACATAGCCAAGCCCCACAACAGCAATTTTCATTTTAATCTCCTTAGTTCACACATAAATATCTTCATAGCAGTTAATACTATCCTAATCCAAATAAATGCTATTTTGATAATGAAATGGTAGACAATAAGATATATCATCATCTGATTATACCGCGCCAGATGGAATATCCGATGACACGCTATGAAGCTTCATACTATTAGCTTACATATACTTAAGGTAGTATATGGAGGATTAGTAATACTTCAAATTAATTTGACCTTTAGATTCATCTGTTTCTTAGTTTCCGCATTAAAGCGCCAATTCCATATTTGTGGGAGGGATCAAAAAAATGCGTTAAAATTGTCATTCTGTTCTGGTTAGAAGTTTGCTGCACAGGTGCGTTACCATGGAAAGTGGTTTTCCCAACAAATAGTAATGGCCTGTAATCAGCAAAATTATCAATACTCTTTTTTGTAGAATTTCCCAATTTTTCAAAACCACTAGCACTGTTAAACCTCTTATAATATGCTTTTTGAAAAATATTTTTTATCTCGTTATTAGGCAAATTTCTAACTTTTGGAAAATAGTAAAGCTGTCCACCATTTTGAATTGAGCAAACATCGGGTATGTTTATTGGGGTAACTAAAGTGAATAAATGGGAATCAAAATGGCCTCGAAATCCCTCACTATTATCTCCCGGGCGCACTAAACGTGTAACGTTATAAACATCAGTTTGATTTACCGTTAAACCAAAGTGCTCTTTTGCAATTTTTACCAACTTTGGAGTCAAAGTTTCTTTAATTTCCATATGTCTTATCAAGTTTTTATTTCCATTTAAGTTCTCACCATAGGATTTTGATCCGATTTCCTCCATACATTCTTCATAAACTTCTTTTCGCCATTCGAATTTAGAAACTGGACTGAGTTTAACTGCACCATCTTTAACCAACGAAGCAAGATCTGTGTCAATGTTTTCCCAATAGTTCATTTAATATCCTTTCTGTTTTTTTATCTAAAAGAAAGCAACAGTCAAATTTAGGCACCAATACAGCCACTATAGTTATTGCTATTATCTTAAAGTATAATCTTATACTTTTGTTATGAACATACCACTCTTCTAACAATGCTTTAGATGGAGATATTAATTCTTTGTATATTTCTTGTGAATTAGTTCCTGATAAAAAAAAGCTTTCTTCATCTCTAAATATTAGTGACCCAATTCCAGTTAATCCCGGCCTGTTCTCTGTTACTAAATTTTTGGTAGACTTTGAATAATAGTCAAATTGCTTTGGCATTAACGGTCTAGGGCCTACGATGCTCATTTCACCTATTAATATGTTCCAAATTTGAGGAACTTCATTTAGCTTCGTTTTCCGCAATATTTTCCCTAGTGGAAGAACTCTACTGTCGTTACGTATTGTAACAGATCCAGCGCCAATATGAGAGCTATTTTTCAACATTGTAGCAAATTTTATTATATAAAAAGCGTTTTGATGGCGCCCTATACGTTTTTGTCTATAAAATATTTCTCCTTCTCCAGTTAATTTTAAAAGCACCATTACCACTAGCAATAATGGGCTCAGAATTATTAAAACTATACTTGATAACAAAATATCTAGTAGTCTAGTTATTTTTTCCATAGAATTAGCCTTTTCTATTTTTTATTAACTTCGCTGGTATTCCATAGTAAATTGAGCTACATTCTAAATTGGAATTAGCAAAGGAGTTAGCACCCAGTATTGTGTCTTCACCACAATTTACTCCTTGGTGAACGCAAGCAGCCATTGCTATTAAACTGCGCGCACCAACCGTTACGTTTCCACCCAATACAGCTCCCGGTCCAATTGATGCAAACTCTTCAATCACGCATTCATGATCAATACTACATCGAGAATTTAATAGTGAATGCCTTTGCAAAACTGCTGCTGGCCCAACGTGCGCTCCACCAAGAACCAATGAACCTGGATATATGGTTGCAAGTTTAGAAACATAGGCAGTGGCATGAACGATTGTTGCAAATTTTATTTTAGCATTGCATTCTATTAACTCTTTAACAATTTTTAGTCTCTTATAATTATTACCTACAGCCACAAAGTAGATATCATTATCCCTGTGATCCAAATCATTGATATTATTGATAATTTTATAATTTCCATTATTTAAGTGTTCATTAGGTAAACCAACAAAAACTATTTCAATGCTATAGTTAGAGTTTACAGCATCAAGAACCGCAAGCGCATGCCCACCTGCACCGATTATTATTAATCGATCGTAAACAGCTAAATTATCAGTTATTTTTATGGTTTTATTCCTTTTAATAGACATACACCCAACAGAACGTCTCACTTCTATATTGTTGCGATAAATGGCGTTAATCAACCCTTTATGCCAATTATTTAAGCTATTTGTTACTTTTGCTGTATATATTTTCTTGTCAAATCATCAGAGTAATCTGGCACAATGAGTGCTGTTTGGTTAAAGTATGAGGCCAAATTGTAAGATACTGCGCCTGTACCCACCGCTATATCTAAAATTTGTTTTTAACTTAAACTTTAACTGAATCAATTCTACTTAAGTTTTTGTGATTACTCTAGACACATCCTATTTTTTCATGTGGTGCTGCAATGGATATTCATCTTTGATAATTAAAACCCCATGGACATTAGAACTAGGGATGATGGGAGCCAACTCTAAGGCACACTTGAAGGTAAGTTTACCAAACGGTCGGCTAACCAGTACGTATTTTTTAAATCGTCATGTTGACAAGAGGAATACATCTCAAGTTCTACCATTGTCCGCCAAATTGGGCGTGTCATTACATCGTTTTCGTTGCTATAATTAAGAAACTCATCTCTTTCTAATCTATTTTTAAGCATAATTGCGTTGAGCCAATTATTTGAGGTAGTGCCCTCCAGAGCCTCTACAAAACAAACATCGATATAATCACAAAATTTTCGATATTTTTCCGCTATTTCTGCTTTGATTTTTAGCATGTGGTTTAACTTTTCCAGTTGAGCAACACCGAGAGCCGCGTTTAAATTCGGCATCCTATAATTATATCCCACTTCATCATGTACGTATTCGTAATGATGCGGCTTTTTAGCAGTAGTAGTTAAATGCTTACATCGTTCTGAAATTTTTTTATCCGAAGTAGTAACCATACCACCGCCTCCAGTAGTCAAAATTTTATTCCCATTAAAGCTGAAGGCAGCAGCAGCACCAAACTTCCCAGTGTGTATATTGCCAACATAGGAACCTAGAGATTCCGCTGCATCTTCAATCAGTTGCAAATTAAACTCATCACAAATAGATTTAATCTCTAGTATTCGAGCAGGAATTCCAAAAGTATGCATCGGTACACAGGCCGCTACTCTACTATTAGTTTTCTTGTTGAAGGCCTGACCATGTACTTGTTTTGTATTTTTTTCGAGCCAGGCTCGTAAAGCATAAGGGCTCAAACCAAGCGTATCAGAGTCAACATCTACAAAAACAGGTTCAGCTCGACAGTAACTGATTGCATTTGGAGTAGCTACAAAAGTCAAAGCTTGAGTGATTACTTCGTCACCTGGCTTAACCCCCACAGCCATAAGGGCAGTGTGTAAAGCTGACGTTCCATTCACTGCAGCTATACCAAAGGTGGAGCCAGTAAACCTAGCCATACTGTTCTCAAATTCTGTAACAAGACTACCTACAGACGAAACAAAATTTGAGTCAATACATTCTAGCAGGTACTTTTTCTCATTCCCTTCAAAAACTGGTCTGTGAAGAGGCACAAAGCTTTCACCATATATACTTTTTACAAAACCAACTAATTCTACAAATGGTTTTTTATCACTTTTAATTTTCATTTTTAGCCCTTAAAGGAATTATTTAATAATCTTTAAATATTAAAAGACTGGTATAATATTAATTTCCTTATTTAAAAAAATCAGGTGCAATTGCTTCACACTTATCAGTCTCATCCATTACAGTAGAATCAATAACACGCAATAATTTACTTGCCAATAAATCAGGCTCAAAGTAAGTTTTAGCAAGTATTAAGGCTTCTTTACTAGCAGAATCTTTCCAATTAAAATTATTTAAACAGGTGTGAATTTCAATCGCCGCATCAGGAATTGGCATTCTCCACAAGGCTAAACCACAATTTCTCTCTACAACTAACTCATGCATCCACCCACCAAAATTAAGAATTACTGGAGTACCTGAAGCCAGGGCATCAAAAAACTTATTAGCTGAATTAGCTTGCATTTCAGGAATATCCTTAAATAGCACTGCCGCAGCCGTGCTAGCACTTAATAGAGCCGGAATTTCAGTTTTCTTTAAGGGCTTTTCAATAAATAAGTTAACTCCCAGAACACCAGTAGCACTTGCCTTATGAATCAAAGTCTCCCGTTCTGAACCATCACCGACTAATAAAATTTTCACATTTGAATTTTGCTTAAGTAGCTCTTTTGCAAGCTTCAAGAGATAATCAACATTATTTATTTTACCAAAAGTTCCTGCGTAAGTCAGCAGCGGAAAATCTTTTAACCACTTTCGCTCCGCACGAAACTTATTTTCCAAGTGTGTATTGTACTTAAAAGTCAGAGTGTTGGAAATGTTTGGAATAACAGCCACCCTTTTTTTAGGATATCCAGTTTTAATTATTCCAGTTTTCATTGTTGATGACAACGCAACTATTGCAGCAGAATTTTTATAAGACCAGTTCTCAAGGTATTTAGCCAAAATCTTGAGAATTGGGTTTTTTAGAGCACCCATTGCTATTGGTAGCTCAGGCCATAGATCTCTCACCTCGAATAAAAGTGGGATTTTGCACCGCCTCGATGCAAACACAGCAGGTATTGAAATTGTTAATGGAGTGCTAGTTGCGAATATGATATCTCCAGAAAGTGCTGTCACCTTCTTTCTTGCTGCAATGGCAAATTGAAAAAATGCATAAATCCTTCTTGGGTAAGACATCGCGTTTGCATACCTAACAGGAAGCCAGTGGACACTAATACCAGCCTCCTCAGTTTCAAACCACGTCTTCTGGCGATCAAGTGAACTGACTGTTTCACGCAGGCTTGTAACCATATGAACATCGTGACCCGCATGAACCATTCTACGTGCCATTTCATATGATCTAGTGCCGCCAACCATTTGGGGTGTGTTAAAGTACTGGTGTAAATATATAATTTTCATTCTCGTTGCCTCTTTTACCCTAGCGCCATTCAATTGGATTATGGGCATATGCGTAGCCTGATGTTAAATTTAGATGTGACCAAATTAAAATTTCATAATTTAAGTATAAATGGATTTAAATAATACTTTTAAGAAAGTCTATTATTTGAAAGATGAAAAGAGCCCTACGGACCAAGATAAAGTAATTAGGGTTATTCCAAAAAAATAAAGATTGGGAATTATATAACGTCGCTTTAACAGCAACGATAAATAAAAAATCGTTGGGATTATTATCGAAAACCCAATTCGTTCAGACTGCCAGGTGTTTAAAAAAGGAATAGATAAAATATATAGGAAATTTAAAGAAATTATAATTTTTGAAAATATTTTTCTTTTTTTTAATTTCAGGAAAAAGGTTACAATTGTAAAAGTCGAGATCAACAAAAGTATAGGAGTTAGGTTAATTCCAATTGATCTTCTTTCACCACTGTAGCCACCTGAACTTTGAAAACTGATAAGCAGTATTAATCCAATTATACCCAATAAAAATAATTGTTTTTTTGTTCTATTTCCTGTTAACAGCACAACTCCAATTATAATTGGTGAAATTTTATGAAAAAATATCCCTGGTAAAATGAGCATTTTACGGAATAAAGTAGGTCCATTTGATGATAAAACAAAACCAAGAACAAGAAAGAGAACGGCCATGGCTAAACCTTGCCGCATTGCGTTTGAGGTAGTCATAAATATTGGCCAAGCATGCCCATAAAGTAAAACTAATATTACTGAATGTTTAGGATCCCGTTTGATGGACAAACAAAATGATTTCGCAAAGTATCCAAATGAAAACATAATAGCAAAGGTGGTCAAATAGACCCCCAGATGTATATCAAATATAAATAAGGTGGTAATAGCAAAACCGACTATATCAAAAATACCACCCCACCTTAAATTTTGGCCTGAATATGACGCATAAAAATCATTTCCAAAACCATAAAAGCCAAGGCCATGCATGAGGCAAAGAATCATAGACAGCGCAAATAAGTACCAATTGACAAGTGTGCTGTGGAGAATAGTAAACTTTATCACTTTGAATAACCACGCCCAGTAGTCCCAAATATTTTCTTTACTTGAGATCCACCCAGTATCAATTCAATACCAGTTCTCAGAAGGAAGCTTATAATTACAGTTGGCCAGAACTTCTTATCGTATATAGCGAGTACAAACTTTATCCTATACATTGGGTTGCCAGGGTTCCTTTTAGAAAACAATACACTAAGTCTATCAAAAAAATTACTATCCTTTGAATATACAGAAAGCCCCGTATTGCTTACATCAGCAGCATATCTTGCAGTTGGTAAAACAAATGCGTCACACCCAGTACGCCCAAGCATGGCCGAAAAAACATAATCTGCACCATAATGGGGGAATTTTTTGGAATCAACAAATCCCTCAGAAATTAATTTTTGAGCGCTCAAAGCTATACAACGTCCTGGGAGATAATCAACTTTGATTGGCTCTTTACTCGTTAAGCTTTTCAACTCCATACCTGCTAATGGGTGTTGGTTTATGCCAAAAAAAAGGCTCTTCAATTTTACACCTGACGAAATTGCAACACCTAGATTATGACCCAAGCCACCTATTTGGATGGACAACTGTTTCTCATCCATAAGCATTTCTATTTTGCTCAAACAGGTTGCATCAAATTCAATATCAATATTGGCAATCAAGGCTATATCGTTTGCATTCAAAGATTGTGATCGTAAAAGCGAGACACCGCGATCAACTGTAGCTGTCCAGAATTCATCAGGCTTACCTTGCACTTCCTTAACTCTAAACTCGTCATTAGCGATATCTAATAATAGTTCAGATGTTTCATCTCCAGGATTGGCATTACAGATGAAGACAACAATGTGCCTTTTTGTTTCCTGGCGTTTTATAGAATTAAAGAAACGAGCAACTGAACTTACCTCTTTGAAAGTTGGGGCAATTATGAATAACGATGACATTTATATGCTTTCAATAATAAAAAGATAAGAGTTAGACGCCATATGTTTTAAAACACAGTTACCAAGAAATATTTTGACGCAACGCTTACATATAAGCGGAACTGTCGCAAGTTCCAAGTAGTCATGGACGCTTTTTCACTCAGAAAGATCTCGCCATTATAATTTTTGAGATTTCCAATAGAACTAGAAACTGCAGTTACTATGAATTGGCAATGCTCCGAGCGTACATCACAAATACTTTGATTTCTAGTAGTGCTTAAATCAATGAACCCAGGCAGGCTTGAAGTCGCTTTTAACCTTGGATGCGGCCTGTAAATTACAATGTCAACATTACGATCTCTTTTAAGAACGGCTGCTTTTTCAAATAAGATTTTGTTGGATATTTCGTAATCAGTTAAATTTAGAAATATAAAGTTTAAATTTTGTGACGCACTTGGCGCAATATGTTTTTGGTTAGCCAAATAGATTTCAGCTTTATCTTTCAAAAATTCAACATGTTTTGCAATTTCATAGTCTATCTGATTAAAGAAAAGATATTTTTTAGTAATACGCGGATCTGTTGAGTATTTTTTTCGATAAAAACTTTGCCTACGGCTATCTACCAAATTGTAGGCGATACGAAGTGATTTAAGATATCCAGATCTAAGTAATTTTAATAACATAAATTCACTATATATCTTGGAAAGCATATGGCATTGTTGCAGAAAAACAAACTAATTTCGATATTTTAGTCTTTAGAAAACGGTATGTGTAGTTCTGAAAAGGTGAAAATAGTCCCTCAGAATACAAGGTGACTTTACTGTTAGATAAGTCATATTTATCCAGCTTTCTTTTCCACAACAGTAATCCACTTGTTATAACTGGAAACCCTAAAGCTAATGATAGATTTTCTGCCATATCTTCATTTTTAAAATGAGTTTCATCACAATAAAACACTGTTTTATTCGCCCCAAATGCCAACTCACTAAAATACATAACACAATTACTATTTCCTAAAAATGCATACGCATTTGTAATTATTACAAAATTGACATTGGTTGGTTCAATCATTTTTGAGTAATAGTTTGATGTTTTCATTTTCACAATCAAAGAGTCTCTCAAACACAGGGCCTTCATGCCAATTTCCAAGGCATTCCTTGCCAAGGGAAATTTCAGGTCGAAACAGCTCAGCGGTTAAATACAATTTTCCATAGGGTCTACAGTACACAACTGAAATTTCTTTTCTTAATCGATTTAAATTTAACCATGTATCATCATAGCCAATTATTCCATTTTCTGGATTAGTAAATTTAGACACTACATAATCTACATCACAAATGTCATTATCGAAAAACCCACTTGGAAACAGGCTATAAGCGTTATCTACCCAAAATGATATTTTAGGTAAACGGCTACACATTAAGCGAAATTTCCAATTTTTTCTTGGAGTTAGTTTACCTTTTTCCAGCTGCATCTCCCAACCAAATAGTGTTGAAATACAGTTTTCATTTGCTTTGCCAGCTATTAATAAGTCACCGATGACATTAGAGTCTAAGATCATATCATCATCAGTCAGAAAGACACGACATTGCCTTTCTTCTTTGGTCAAAAATATATATTTTTTATGTGAACCTAAATTTCTAACTAGGCGAAATTCAACTCCACAAACGCTATAGTCCTCAATTAGTTTATTAACCGTTTTTGGACTAATATCATTGGCATAATGAATAATAATTTTTTGTATTTTGACTTTTTGTGATAACAACGCATTTAATGTATATGGTAGAAAAGATGCGCGACTTTGAATGAATGTTAAAGATACCACAATGTCTGAATTATTAGAAATATTTATATGAGTTGGAATTTTTCCATATTTTTTCTTGTAATAATATAGTTTTAATCGTTGTACTTGAGAAAATGATTTTCCCGTTTTTATCAACAAATAATCAATTGGCCACAAGACACTTGCAGACATACCCTGAAAAGCCCGCCTCAAATTGTGGTAAATGTGATGCACCTTACATCCCGGTAATGCTTAGGTATTGAAGCGCGATGCGCACATCGTGATGTGTTAATTGCTAAATACTCCCCCTTTGCCCCTTCGAGGGAGTTTTGATTATCAAAATTAAAAGTGGATGCAAAACTTTTGTGTGAAAATCTATCAACTAGTTGTTGCCAGTTCGTTTTTGTATCGTTTCTAGTTAGGTATAAGAATGGCCCATCGTCTGTATTAACGTCGTGTAGTAATACAAATACTTTAAGCTGTCGGCTCCCAAAATCAATATCAAGGTGCCACCGATTTGAATAAATTTCAGCCGTCTCAAATCTTTCATCAAAGTTATAATTACGGACTAATACTGCAAAAGTTTTGTAGCTAGCGCCATAATGTGTCTCTAAATATTCTTTAAGATTATTTTTTACTTGATCAATTGTTTGAAATTGATCAGTTTCAAGCTTTATTACTCTGGTTAAATCCGTAGAAATACCACCTCTAATAATAGACATGTTACTGTCATCCAAACAGTCTTTAAAATGCTTCGATTCATTATCTGGGATTTCCAGTTTTCCGCTAACTATTGGAAACTCATTACTGAATTTGAGGTTTTTAACGTATTCAACCAGAGACGTTGAAAATCTACTTTGTAAATTTAATAAAACCTGCGCTAATAGATAGTCTATTTTCAATATAGAATATTTTATTCGCCAGAACACATTAATTCTCCTATTTTATCTACCACAGTTAATCCGTCTAAACTGTAATTCCATTTTAAAAGTTGTTTAGCTTTTTTACAGTTACCAAAGCTAAGCTGCGGTTCATAATTACGAACTAATTTATTATCAATTAATATATGATTATTATAGTCTAGTCCATAATTTGAGAATGCTCGCTCTAATATTTGCTCAACTGAGTACGCTTGACCTGTACAAAAACAAAAATCAGTTGGATTTTGTAATTGGGATTGTGCCAAAACGCCCTCCATATAAATTGGCGCATAGCCCCAGTCCCGAATGGTTTTTAGATTACCAATGGTCAGTTGTTGCTCGTTTCCTTCTGAAATATTTTTTGCTGCTTTCAATATTTTTTGGAACAAAAATCCCTCCGACCTTCGAATGGATTCGTGCGGGAACAATATCGCATTCGCAGCCCATACATTTTTAATATCTCGGTATACGTTTATTAAATTATATCCAAGGAGTTGTGCACATCCGTATGGATTGTAGGGTTTTGTGGGTGAATTCTCATCAAACTGCGTGTCAAGAGAGTGATCGAAAATCTCAGCGCTAGTCATGTTCAGTAGCTTAATATCCCGAGGGCTTTGTTCAAGCGCCTGTAAAATTCGACTGATTAATAGTCCTTGGCTATCCAAAGTTTCGTTAATTAAATCCCATGAACGACTGACATAAGATTGGCCGGCTAAATTAAATATAAAATCCGGGGCTATATCAGAGATCGTCTGGCGCAAAGATTCTATCGTATACGCATTAGCCAAAATTTGAATTTTTTGCCCCACTCCAATCGGCATCCATCCGTTATAAGTTCGAGAAGTTCCAACGACCTTATACCCATTAGATACCAATTGCTGTGCTAAATAAAAACCGTCTTGCCCTGTTGCTCCAGTAATTAATGCAGTTTTTTGGCTACCTTGCATTCCAACCACCATCGATAAAAAAATCAGAACCAGTACAATAAGATGAATCATCAGAGATCAGAAATCTAATAATTCCAGAAATTTCACTACGCTTCATCAAGCGACCAGTTGGTAAATCTTTACAGTATTTTATTTTAAATTCGTCATCTTGATTATTTTCGACGCCACCAGGTACTACGCAGTTGATGCGAAATTTTGGAGCGTGTAAAGCTAAATACTTAGTTAAATTGCTAACGGCAGCCTTGCTAGGCCCGTAAGCTGGATCCTTGTCTTGGCCACCGTAAAATGATGGCCTTGGTGATTTAAATCCATATATAGACGAAAAATTTATTATAATGCCACCATCGTTAAACCTAATGAACTCCCGGCATACAGAAAACAATGCCACCACATTAACCTCCATTGTACTTTTGAATTTTTCTATTGGAAAATCTAAAAATGAAGTTGATTTTCTACTTTGAGATATATGGTCATTTATGGCAAAACAATTAATTAGTACATCCGCTTTTGTGTGCCGCATTGTTTCCGAAACAAATTTTTCGTCTGTTAAATTGTGACCTAAGGCTAAATCCAGTTCGATCAATTCCATTCCTTGAGACTGCAAATCATTATAAATTTGTTTACCCAGTATTCCCTTGGCTCCTGTAATTATTATTTTCATTTTACTGTCTTATTAAAGCCCATGTCTTTAACGCGCCCCTTCAGTACATTTGACAAATTATCTTTATTGAGATGGCCCGCTAAAGCTGTAAAAACTTGCTCAAGAGATTCTGAGAACAACTCCATTATCTCTTCAGTGTGAGCAAGGTTGGCGTATACTCTATCATTAGCCAAAAACCCTTTTTCTAACATCTCTTGGATTATGAAAGTTAAAGCGGCAGGCCAGTCTGGCACATGCAGTTTGAAAGATATCAAACTTGGCATGCCAGATATAGTAATGTCTAATTTTGACACAGCAGCCGCATTTTCTAAGATTTGTCTCAACGCCAAGCCTTTTGTATGTATAATTTGCGCTGTATTATGCCTCTTCATAAAGGATATTGTAGCCAATGCGGCAGCTGGTCCCGTTTTGTCTCCCCAGTAAGTGCTGCTCACAAATGTTGATGTAAAGGCAGACATCGTTTTTCGATTTCCAACTAATGCTGCCATAGGAATACCATTGGAAAGAGCTTTTCCAAATGTCACCAGATCTGGCTTTACATTAGTCCTAGTGTACATGCCCCCAAGCGTCTCTCGAAAACCAGAGGTGACTTCATCGAATATTAAGACTACGCCATGTACGTCACATATCTCTCTTATAGCTTCCAGATAGCCATCTGCAGGCCCATTGTCTCGAAAAGGTTCTAATACAACAGCAGCAAAATTACCTTTATCGGCCTGCAAGACAGCATTAAGGTTCTCAGGATCATTGAAATCAAATGGCTCAGTCAAGCCCATCATCGCACGAGGCACACCGTTGGGTATCAAGTTTGGCAAAAGATGGTCATCTAGATTATTCTGGTGGTTTAAGTTAGTTGATAGATACCAATCATGCCATCCGTGATAACCACATATAGCAACCTTATCGTTTCCTGTGTAAGCTCGTGCAGTTCTTATAGCGATAGATAGTATTTCTCCTCCACTTCTAGCATATCGCACCATTTCCATTCCTGGGTGCAAATCAAGAAGAAACTCGGCTAACTCAACCTCTTCTGTGTTATTTAAGGTACAAATCGTTCCAGCAGAAATAGCCTCAACAATTTTAGTATTTATATCTGCGTTAGCATATCCAAGTACTGATGTACCTGTTCCAACCATGGTGAAGTCATAATACTCTTGGCCCCCTAGGTCAGTTACGGTGCAGCCTGAAGCATTAGTATAATAACTTGGCCATAGTCCAGGCGCATATAAATCGGCACGTTTTCCAAACAGCTGACTACCGCCTGGAATTATTTTTTGAGCATATTGGAAAAGATCATAACCATTTTTGAAATCTTTAGTCTTCATTTAGTAGCCTCAAAGGTTCTTTTTTATATTGATTTTTATCAATTGTTTTCAAATTGTGTGATTCATTTCGGTACCAGTTAACACCATTATACTTATCATTAATCTTCATTAATTCAGGTTTTTTATTTAAGAGCTGTAAAACTTCATGGAACCCAAAATCATCAGAATAATCAAATTCACGGTATATAGTTTTTATAAAATCCATATCCTCTCGGTAATCGATGGTCCACCGGTGTGTCATAAACATATTTTGCAATTTATTTTCAAGATTTCCAATACTAAATGTGTTGGGTTGATCCCAAATATATGGAAAAGTGTGTTCACGTTCGTGAGAAGCCGTTGCATTTTTCCAAGCTAGCTGTAGACATTTGAAACTTGCTCCTTCAACGTCTAATCCATCAGGAAAGCTAGGGGGGTGATAGTTGCTTACATAATCGTATTTTTCTGCTAACTTAATTACTTGATCAATAATACCTACGTCTGAAAGTGGGCAGTCTGACGGGATTTTAAAAACGTAATCACTTTGAAATTTTAAAGCAGCCTTATAGTGCCGATCCAGCAAATCCAGTTCACTTCCCCTGAACACTGGAATATTGTACTGATGGCAAACAGCTTCAATCTTATCATCTTTTTGGTCAGTGCTTGTAATAACTACGACATGTTTTGCTAACGCAGTCTTACGAATTCGTTGGTAGGTTCTCACTAAAATTGGTTTGTCACCAATAATAGTAAGTACTTTTCTGGGCAAACGTGTACTTCCCATTCGAGCCTGAATGAATATATCCTTTTGCATGAACTAAACCCCAATTTTACTTAAGGCATGAATAGACTCATGAAACCCCACAAAATCATCAAGATGGCCTTGCCATGTCTCTATCACTTTGAGCGTATCATGTTTCATACATTCTCTAATAACATGAAGAGAATTTGAATCCATATTTGCGAATGGAGTACCCTCGCCGTCAATACCATCTGCACCTGAAATGTGAACATGCTTACTCATTTTTAGCAAGTCAGTCAGATTACTTTCCAAATTGACACGATTATCATGCGCACACATCAAAAAGTGTGAGCTATCAAAACAAATAGGAATATCCAGTTTTCTGATTGGTGTAATGTCATCATGCGAATTAAAAACATTCAGTGGAACAGACCCGCCAAAATACCAAGCTATTGGTGGAAGCCATTGCGGATGCATTGAAAGGCCTTGGGCTTTAAGTGAAGAACATAAATCTGCAATATTCTGATAAAATTCATCCTTACCATTGTGTCCAACTACGCTAAAGCTTCCAACAATTGGACAACACTTTCCTGTCTTATCTTCGATTTTTTTTGCAAAATTATTAACAGAATTAATTATAAATAAGCTTCTTTGGCGTATATCATCTTGACCAAATGGATCAATCAGGTGCAACGCTCCAATATAGTCTGGCAAATGAATACTATATTTTTCATTTGACAAAATATTAACTTCATCGAGGCCATTATCAACTTCGGAATATGACAAGTGATATTCATAATTTTCCACACCAAAAGCAGACCTAATTAGCTCAACATCATGTAATCGAACAGGGAGCGCCACGTTATTATCAATGCAAAATCGTCTCTCTAATTGGCCAATTACATTTGGCTGAACAAACATTGACTTCACCATTACCTCACCAGCTGTGACATCACGAATGATTGGTAGCGAAATATAATTTTCAATATCTTCAGCCATCAATCCCGTTGCTGGAGAGGCATATCTTAAGGCATTTGTCTTTACAGTGTCTCCCACATTGAAGTCTGTTTGTGCATAAAAACTTCTGCCTAAATTTTGTTTATTTAATAACTCACCTTGATTAAGCATTTTTGGTCCAATACCCTTAACTGCAACTTGAACATTATTACACATCTGAACCATTTCAGTAAAATCGTCCACTGTAGAGCTGGTAGATTCATCTAATCCTTCACGGCCTCCCAATGTAATATGTCGCTCAATAACTGTAGCGCCGAGCGCAACAGCAGCTAAGACTAGCCGCCAATCCTCTTCATGTGATGAATACCCAATATTTATACCAAATTTATTTTTGAAATAAGTTATATATCCAATTTTAGAGTTATGGGGCAGAACCGGATAATTTGATACACAGTGAAGAACAGTTAAGTTTTCATATTTTTTGTATTTCCCTAAAATAAATTCAATCGAACTCTCAGATTGGCAACCGAGTGATGCATAGACGGGTTTTCCTGTATCAAGTAACCCGCTCATCAACGCCTCGTTCTGGAACTCTACCGAAGGAATTTTATAAAAATCAAACATTTCATGATAAGAAAAATCAAAATAATCTTCCCAACTAAAAAAACTAATACCAGCATCAAGACCAATATTTTTAGCAAACTTAACTAGTTCTTTGATAGTATCAGTGGATATAAAATTTTTAATAATCTCCGACTTAAGCATTGTATCACCAAGTTCGTCTGCTCCATCAGAATACGCTCTACTTAAATTCCGATATTGAAATTTAATCGCATTAGCTCCAGCATCAAATGCACCCTTTATTAGCTTCTGTGCAGCCTCACTATCACCATCATGATTAATACCTACTTCAGCAATAATATACATTTAAAAACCTTTTCTTAGAATCGACCCAAAGAGGTCGATGTATTTGTTTACACCATCATCAGAATTTGCACTCTGTAAATCTGGAAATACGTTGCCTGATAGCTTTGTATGCAAGAAAATTCTAGAGGCATCTGCAGTTGAGTTAGAAGCACTACGAACTGCAGCCTCGAAATCTTCAGAATCCATTTGACATATGGGGATATTACCCGGCAAGCCCTCAAACCAAGGTGAGCCAGCAACGATGGTCTGAAGACCTGCCAGCGAACGTTCAATAGCCACCGAACCCGTGATAGTTACAATCCAAGATTTTTGAAAATGGCTGACAGGTGTGGAAATAGGGACAAATTTAACACCTAAGCTTTTTAAAGTCTTTAGGTACTTCGAAGATCGGTATCCACCTACACCTGTTAAGCCAATATCTGGATCAAGGTACATACGGGAAGTTGGATGTTCTTTATAAAAAATTTCACCCTTAAAACCTGTTGATCGGATTTTGAGCACCACATCAACATGATTCGCATATATCCCACCTTCAGGCACGGTGGTGGCTTCTGGTTGATAATGAGCAGCGATTAAAATACTTGGAGTTTCGCTACAAATCTGTATGAATTTTTTTGATAATTTCTGGTATTTTTTCAAAAAAATTTTTTGGTTGAGGCAGTCATTCAAAACCTGTGATATAGTTTTTCCACTGGAGTAACTCACATGAGTTTTATTTAATTTTCCTTTTAGTACTAATAGCACTCCAGCAAATAAGCCAATTATAAAGCTTTCTTGCCATTTTCTTCTTTTGGGAACCCAAGTTGGTGTATTTTCTTTTTGTGTATTCGCTTGAAAATCTAAAATATCAGCCATTGCATCCTCATCAACGGTGTCGTTGACTGAAGTAGTCCGTTTACTGAATAAACCACTACCATTTATGTGTAGTAAACCATCACGAGCGTTAGTTAATGCAGTCTTGTAAAAGTATGACTCCATTATTTTTAATGAATGACAGCATGACGAAATACTTGATGTATCGATATGATGAGGAATAGCTGTAAAAAAAAAAGCGTGTATAATACTATGTGCTTTAAGAAATTGCTTTATTTGTTCCAAGTTGTGCGAAAGGGAGAATTTCGTATCTTCTGCATTTGATTGACTCCTCAACCATCTATTCCAAATCGGGGCGATACGGTTAAGTAGTATTTGATTTTTAGATTGATCAAAATCAAAGTTAGTGTCCAAATTAATATCATCGATAAACAGAATACTTCGCTTACTACCCACAAAAAGGGAAAAACACCACTTATCATAAAAGATATAATTTTCATTTGAATGCAAAGATTTGCGTAAAGCTTCAGGCGGATTGACAAGTAGAATTTTATTATTCATTTACTAACTTCACTTTACCTTTGTTTATGAAATATACCTCATCGCAATGCTTGAAATTGTTTGGATTATGAGACACTATGATCACCAACAAATCTGTATACGTGTATTTGATTTTCTCTAATAATTCACGTTCACTTTCTTGATCCAAAGCGCTGGTAGCCTCATCCAAAACAAGTATTTGTGGTTTTTTATATAAAGCCCTGGCAAATGCTAATCGTTGCCTCTGTCCACCCGACAACTGATCACCATTTCTTCCTAACGGTTGAGAATATCCTAGTAAACTTTTGTCTATTAACGAATTTAACCCAACAAAATTGAGAAGTTTTTCTACTTCCTGATGATTTATTTCATGCAATTTAAGCGGCAGGGCGACGTTCTCGACCAGACTGACATCAGCTATATATACTTGTTGTGCTATCTGTGCCAAAATTGAGTGCCAATTGTTCAACATTGAATGCATCGGTATATTATTTATCAGCAACTTTCCATTGATATTAGAAGGGGGCAATAATCCAATAATTAAATCAACAAGCGTGCTTTTTCCCGCACCTGATGGGCCGCCAATACCTATCCATTGCCCCCGTTCTATTTTAATGTTTGCGCTATGAATTACCTGATGGACAGATGAGTTGTATGTATAAGTAACGTCTTGAAGGATTAGGCTCTCAAAAAAAATATCTTTTTTAGCATCGATTAATCTGGTTTCGCTGTCTTTACCAAATTGCTCGAGCATATTGTAAATGTCATCGACAGGTGGTCCAACATTTTTGATATTTGAATAGCCAGCGAAAAATTGTTGCGCAATTGGTAAAAGGCGAATTGCTGCAATCCCAAATGCACCAATAATAACAATAAGTTCTGCCGAGCTATACCCGTAGTGTAGCCCTGCGTATGATAACAATATAACTAACAATACAATAATAAATTCTAACGCAAATTTTGGGAAAGTACTTAAAAAGTTTCCATAAGCTGATGCTTGCCGCATTTCGTTATCTAAATTCTCAAATTGTTTTTCAAAATATTTGTCAGTCTTATTAAGTTTAATTTCACGAAAACTATCAAAAAAAATTAGAGATTGTCGATGAACCATCGCTAGGTTGGTATTATATATCTGGCCATATTTTCGAATTTTATTTCCTAAAATATAAATCAGAAATCCATATAAAATCACGAAAGTGGCCATCACAATTAATGTTGCTACTAAATTCAAGTACAGCAGAAAAGATAATATTCCAATTAACAAAATTGATGAATTTATTAAATTCATCAGCGAAAATATACCGCTGGTAACCAATAATTCTATTTTATTAGTTATAGTGCTTGCATAGTCTTCATGATTGTAATTTTTGAAACAATCATACCTTAAATTAAGAATGCCACTACACAATCTAACAGCTGTAAGAGTTCCAATTTTTTGTCCAAACACCAATTGGAGGCGAAGTGATATAGTGCGCAAAACGGCTGCTACCAAAAATATGAAGATCATAACAATCGGCACCAATAACTGGTTTGAATCGCCTACCAGCTCTACCAACCAGTTATTACCTCCAGGTGCTGATTCTGATTCCCCTAATAAAATACCAATAAACGGGATGATAGCTGAAATGCTAAGGACTTCTAAAGCTGAACTTATTAAAAACACAACCATTAATACAGCAAAAAACCTTAATTTTACTGTTTCTGAAATCAATGATAAAATCTTATATATTGTATTTATCATTGATTGTTCCATTTTTTATCATTTAAGTTTTTATAATTTTGCTTGTCGAGTATTATCAAAGCTCTTACGAGCTTACTTTGCTAGATATTCGCCGTCCAGCCTGCATACACCAACCAATTGCACTGTATAAATTCTGGCCCTTATTCAGGATTTTCATCAGAAAAGTGAAATGCTATTGCGAAATAAATGTTGTGAAAGGCATCTGCGTTACATCAGAGTGTTGTCAAAATATCAACTGCGTTTTCAATACTATAGTGATGGTTGCCAACAAATAGTCCATGAGTATCAATATAATCTGAGTTTTTTAGTTGATTGTGAATGGTATAATTGAAGTATTTCATGACTTTATTCTTAGCAAAGTTCCCCGTAACGATTGGGCGTACCTCAAATCCCGCTTCCATTAGATCTTTCGCCAATTGATGACGTGAACTTGCCGAGGGATCTCTCAATACAAGGGAAAAGCCAAACCAACTACTTTTGCCAATTTCTTGTTGTATCATAAAGCGCGGGTGGTCGTTGAATTTTTGCTGTACCAATTTTCCGTTACTACGACGTCCTTGGATTAAACTAGGGAGTTTTTTGAGTTGTTCCAGCCCTAAAGCACCTGACATTTCAAGTGGACGTAAATTATATCCTGGCAGGACAAAGCGGAACGACTCTTCAAATGGATTGTCACTTTTTTCACCAGTCACTTTATTGAATTTAGGTAAGTTCCGCGTCCAGCCATGTGCGCGAATGGACAGCATTACATGATATAGCTCCTCATCATCAGTCACGCAGATCCCTCCCTCCATTGTAGAAATATGGTGGGATAAAATCCCGAATAACTGCCAGCGATCCCAAACGTACCAGCCTCTCGATCATTGAAGGTGGCTCCCATCGACTCACAATTATCCTCGATCATTACGATTTGACGGTTGTCGATAATGTTGTTGATCACGTCAAAGTCATTAGGATTACCTAGTAAGTTTACCACCATGATGGCTCGAGTCTGGTCCGTTACTGCATGACTGAGCGCTTCAAGGTCATAGTTTAATGTATTCAAGTCAATATCTACAAATTTTAATTTCAAACCGTATTGCTGTAACGGATAATATGTAGTGGACCAGCTTACTGCGGGAACAATGATTTCAGCTCCTTCAGGAATGTTAATTTTATCGTTTTGTATATACCTCAGAGCAGCCATGATCAACAGATTTGCAGATGATCCTGAATTCACCATCAGGGCATACTTTGAGCCAAATTGACTTGCAAACTGTTCCTCAAATGCACGGACTTCTGAGCCCATTGTAAACTGATCAGATGCGATCACACGATTAAGAGCGTCGTACTCAGCTTGGTCCCAGCTCGAGGTCGCAAGTGGATATATTGGTGCCATTAGAGGAATCTTTCGCAATAGAATTCGTAAGTCTTCTCAATACCTGTGCGCAGAGAGGTCGGTGCTCGCCAGCCCCACTCGATTGCACGGCTAGTATCGCAGAGTTTTTGCTTCATGCCCACTGGACGTTTAAGGTCATGAGTAAATTTACCCGTCCAGCCAATTACATCCGCGACTTCTTTGTAATATTCATTGATTGTAAAGTCATGCCCCAAGCCGATGTTTGTTACCTCTGGGCATGTCGTAATATCGGTTGCAGCACGCAATACCGCATCCGCCAGATCAGGTGCATACATAAACTCACGCCGCGCTGTACCATCTCCCCAGATCTCAACATTAGGTGTCCCTTGGGTCTTTGCTTGATGAACCTTGTGCATAATTGCAGGCAGAAGATGTGAGTGTTTGGGATCAAACTTATCATCCGTCCCTCAGATAATTCCACCGAATCTATCGCCAATTTCAACCACCCATATACTTAAATTATCAAAAACCTTAATCAATTATATTTAACTAAAGCTGTATATATTTCAACATTACATTGTAATTTACATGAACATTTTATCTCTACTTCAAGGACACTTAATTCAAGCCTGCATCTCGTTCTAACTCAGTGATCTCTTTTTTTAAAAGTTCGTATTCCTTCTTTTTTCGAATAAGAAATTTACTTGTAATCAAAGATTTCTCACGGATACCTTTTGGGGTCAGCAAATAAGAATATTTTGTCTTTTTTGAATTTTTTTTAAAATTTGAAAGCTTAACAAATCCTTTATCAATAAGTGATGTTAACAGATAGTAAGCAGAACCATTAGAAATTCCAACTTTTTGAGCAATTTCTCTCGAAGTCATTTCTGAATTTTGATTAATTATTTTCATCACCCTTAACTTTGCATCTTCTTGATGCTCATTTCGACGACTAGCCATCAATAGCTACCGCACAAAGCTTTATTCTAAAGCTTTGTAAATTTAGTGTGATATTTAATTTTGCTATTTCCATAACATTCAATAATGAGCCTTAACTGCAATAGAGCCATTGTCAATGCGATATTAATATCATTTTGATATTTAAAAAAGTTAGGCATTAGAAAAATATAAATAGCACATACTGTTTTTTGTTATAAAAATATATGAAATGTGCTCATAATTTTAAAATAACTTCTTGACATAACTATGATCAAATTAATATTATTAATCTATAATATTATTTTAATTATTAATTTTTTTTAAAAACGTTCGCTCAAAATTGAACACCAAATTATAGGTATACTTGCATGTCAAAAGAGTGGTTCATTTTACAATTTAAACCAAATTCTCACCATCAAGCAACAAAGAATTTAAACCGACAGGGGTTTGAAACATTTTTACCATTACATGATACCACTTCACGAAAAATATCTCGATTTATAACTACCGCCCGACCTCTATTTCCAGGCTACATGTTTATCAAATTTGATCGAGCGAAATCCACTTGGCATAAAATAAACAATACTTACGGTGTATCGCGCCTAGTTACTTTTAATGCTAATCTTAAACCAATTCCAATCACATTTATTGATAATTTGAAGAGACGATACGATTTATCGGGTAAATTTTTGCCTGTAAAAAAATTAGAAGAAGGTGATCAGGTTAAGGTTTTAAAAGGTCCATTTGCAAACTTTATTGCTACGGTTGAAACATATGAAACGGATCAGCGCATATGGATATTGATGGATTTAATGGGCAGGAAGGCAAAAATACAAACTTCTTCAGATGCTCTTCATCTATCAGATTAAAATATTTACTTAAGTTTAATTATTCACCTGCATAGCCGATTGGGTTGTTTTTATGCCAGCGCCAAGTATCTTCACAAATCTTATTTATGTCTTTTTTTGGTTGCCAGTTCATTTTTTTGATCGCTTTTGAAGGATTGGTCCATGAAGCAGCAAGGTCTCCAACTCGACGAGGTAAATATTTGAATTTGATTGCAACACCAGATATTTCTTCAAATTTTTTCAACAGCTCAAGAACAGTAGTACTTTTGCCTGCCCCAATATTTATTACCTCAAATACATCTAATTTATTTAAATTTAATGCGCTTATATGTGCAAGAGCTAAATCAACAACATGAATATAGTCCCTTGCGCCTGTTCCATCTTCAGTATCATAGTCATTACCAAAAATATTCAAACAACCACGTCGCCCATCTGCTGCTTGAGCAATATATGGCATCAAGTTATTAGGTATTCCAATAGGTTCTTCTCCAATTTGGCCAGTTTCATGTGCTCCAACCGGATTAAAATATCTGAGAATAATTCCCTTTCTCCCTGCATCAACTTTAGTCCAATCTTTGATTATATTTTCAACTATCAATTTACTTCTACCATATGGGTTTACTGGATTAGTTGGATGCTCTTCATCATATGGAAGATATTCCGGTGTACCATAGACAGTAGCAGATGAAGAAAAAACAATGTTATTACAGCAAGCTTTTGACATTGCCGATAGCAGTGAAATAGAACCACCAACATTTATATCATAATATAACAATGGATCCGCTACACTCTCACTAACTGCTTTTAGCCCTGCAAAGTGAATAACTGCTTCTGGTTTAAAAGTATTAAAAATATTATCCAATGCGTTTGCATCACGAATATCTGCATTTGTAAATTGCAGCTCACAATTTGTAATTCTTCGAACTCGTTCAAGTGCAACTTCATGGCCATTACAAAGGTTATCGATAACAAAGACTTCATGACCAGCATTTAAAAGCTCAACGCATGTATGACTGCCAATATATCCGGCACCACCTGTGACAAGAACTTTCAATTCAATTTTCCAATCTTTTTGCGTATTCATGTGCAGACGCACTCATGAACCCATCAACAGACCCGCAGTCAAATCTTTTACTCTTAAGGTGAATAGCTTCTAATAAACCATCCTGAGCATGCAAATTCAACGCATCAGCTAACTGTATTTCTCCACCAGAGCCTGCCGGCAAAGCCCTAAGTGTATCAAATATGTCAGGCGTCAAAATATACCTGCCAATTGAAGCCAGATTAGAAGGCGCCTCATCCTGTCTAGGCTTTTCGACCATTCCTATGACTCCATGACCATCAGCTGAAGGAATGATGACACCGTACTGTGAAATGTAAGCTTCATCAACAGGCATAACCGATAATTGCGATTTGCCAGTTTTTTCAAAATTATATACAAGATCAGCCGTAACCCCCGGAGAATAATCTGTTAGAAAATCATCTGCTAATAAAACTGCAAAAGGTTCACCTGCAACTGCGCGTTCAGCACAAAGAACTGCATGACCCAAGCCCAA
>MDSY01089494.1_pt1 | contig 42020 bp, 25 predicted proteins | sample 811131 | NCBI WGS metagenome assembly MDSY01 (sample SAMN05326643, study PRJNA326480) | marine metagenome | isolation source: seawater | place: Atlantic Ocean: South West | collected 2010
CCGGCTCCGCGAACAGACAGAAAATGCTCGGCACCCCAAACGCTCGCCTCAGATGTTTTGGTTTTGGCTTTTTCGTCACTTGCGTCACGAAAGGCGGAGAAGAGTTGTCGGAAATATCATATTCCCTGTTATGGGTGACGTGCACCTCTAGCGCGCGCCTCGTACGTGGAGACGCACCCATCGCTTCACGCGTTGGGCTGTGGCATCTGCGCGGGTTACATTTCTCATCTCCGTGATCCACGATGCCGGAAGGTGATCTGCGTGATCTGTATGGTGTCATGAAGCGCGTTTCCTCCGGCCGCTGGCGAAGCGGGTTGCGCCTGACCGCGGAGAAGGATGAGGAGAAGCTTCAGGAGAAGTACGGGAACTTCTGGCTGGAGAAGTCTGGGAAGACGCGTTGGAAGCCTCCGAGCGTTGCGGAACAAGCCGGGGTTGCTTCCGAGACGGTCAATGAGGCGGAGAGTGGTGCTGGGGATGACGACGACGGTTCGAGGGAAATGCCGGCACGTCCCGTTGCTGCGGCTGTGTCTGAAACGAACGAGGTTGGGGTAGCTAAAGGCCTGGAAGAGCTTTTGAGGGAAGCGGAAGCGGAGTTGGAGGGACGTGAAGTGTTTGTTGTGGAGGCGGCGGAGGCGGCGACTGCTGTGTTGGCGGATGAAGTGGAGGCGGCGGAGACGGAGGAGGTGGACGAAGTCGCGATCGAGGAGACGGAAATCCTATGGGACGAAAACCAAGACGAAGATGAAACGCTCGTCCCCAAACCGGCGCAGGCGGTTGACATACCGCCGCGGTTCAAAACATCGCACGACAGCTTCAGCAGCATGTCCCCCCCGTCTCCTCCCAACAGTGACGATGACGTCGAGTCGAAACAAGAAACGCGAGTGTCAAAGATCAAAGCTCTCCAAGAAAAGCTCGAGGCTTTGAAAATCAAAGTGCGAAATCAATTTGGCAAACTGCGAAGAGCCGCTACGGAGGCTAAGGAGAGGGTACATGAAATCAACCCGGAAACGCTGCGCAAGGCGGAAACGGTGGCGTGGAAGGTAGGGTGTTTCTGTGTCGGGTTCTTGGGGGTGGTGGTGTTGTCCAAGGTGCGAGCGCCCCAAAGAAGTAACGCAAGAAAAAGGCGCGTCGCGAAAAACACGAAACCGAAAGATTTGAAACCGCAAACGCCGACGGAGGCTTCCCTTGGCGGTCGCACGGAAGTCGCATCGCCACGAATCCTGAAAGAAGTCTTTAGCCCTTGAAACACGTATCTATTATTTTCAGAAAAACAGTTCATCATGTCGCCCCAAGGTCCCATACTCGCCTCACGTTGCGACGAAAACCAGTCATCAGGCACGTCCCTTTTTCTTTTTGGTTTTTAGGACAGCCATTCATCTACCGGTGTCGTCACGCGTCTGGTCCTCTCGTTCTTTCGCCAGTCGCGCTCTGTGCCTCGCGCCGAACACGTAATACACAAGCATCGACGCGGTGTGTTTCACTCAGGCTTTGTGCTCCTGCGGGGGCAGGGAGGGGGATGTCAGCGTTGGGAAGACTTGCGGGGAAAAAGTCGAGAGTTGGCCACGCGGTCGCACCTGAAAGGATGCCCGAGTGAAGCGGTCGAGGTGGCAAGTTAATCCCCCGGCGAACACAGATTCGCACGGTGATTGTTCGCCGCACGCCGCGGGCGCATCCTCCGCGCTCATGCGGCCGGCCGCCCGCGCACCCGTGAGTGGGAAGCCGAGAAAACACGATGTGACAAAAGAAAAAGAGCTCTTTAAAACAACGCGCGCTCTCAACCCTCAACCCGCCGCTCACCGCGTCATTTGTTCCTCGATCTCCTCCAGGGTCTTCCCCTTAGTTTCGATTACCGTAAGGTAGATGCTCACCAGCGCGACGAGCCCCATCGCGGAGAACAGGTAGTAGGTTCCCGATTGGCCGAATTCGTCTATGATCGTGGGCAGGTACAACGACACGAGAAAATTTGAACCAAAGTTCGTCAGCGTCGCCGCCCCGACGGCTGCGCTCCGCACGCGTTGCGGAAATATTTCCCCCACCAACAGCCACGCGATCGGCCCGAACGAGACTTGATACGCCCCAACGTACATGAACACCGCGACTATTGATGCATTCGCGGTGAGGGGCGCGACCGAGGCGTCGCCGGACGCGAGCGTCGCCGAGCACGCGCCCAACACGAACGTCGCGAGCGTCATCACGCTAACACCTCCTAATAGCAAAGGTCTCCTCCCCAACGTATCAACGTATTTCACCGCGAAGCCGGTCATGATCAGCTTGAACATACCTAAAATCACGCTCACACCGGCGCCTTGAGATGAGTCGTACCCGGCGGCTTCGAAAACCTGCTCGGCGTAGTACAACACGGAGGGTTGCCCGGTTATTTGTTGGAATAAAACAACCGACAATCCCACGTACAGGGGTTTAATGTTTCGCTTCTGGAACAAATCTTGGATACCCCCCCCACCCATGTCACCGCCTCTGCATTGTGTCATGATCAGTTTCACTTCTTGTTCGAATTGATCGCCCGTTGCGGATTTGCCGCGCACCTTTTGAAGCGACAACCGCACGTCCTCTTCAACGGCGCCCCGCTGCGCTAGCCACCGCGGCGAGTCCGGAAGGGTGGCAATCCCTAGCGCAAGCACCACCGCGAGTGGCGCTGACGAGGACAACAACATCCTCCACCCGCCTTCCTCGCCGTTTATGAAGTAACACCCTAAATAGCCTAGCAAAATCCCACCAACTATGAACCCCTCCTTTACCGAAATTAACAAACCGCGCACTTGCGACGGCGCCGTTTCCGAGAGATACATCGGCGCGGCGTGCATAGCGAAACCGATTCCAAGGCCGTACGCGAACCGTCCCGCGACCAGCCCTTCCAGTGAGGGTGCCAACCCCTGAGCAGTAGCGCCGATGAGGTATAAAAGCGCCGCGAGCTGAAGCTCTCTTTTGCTTCCCAGTTTATCGCCCAGGGAAACCGCCGCCGCCGCCGAGGCCGTTAGCGCGCCCGCCAGCGACGAGCTCACCACGAGGCCCGTCTGAAACGGATCCAGGGCGTACCAGTCCGTGCCGCTCGTCGTGGCGCTCGATAAGTTCGCGAGTGCGCCTGACGTGACGCCGATGTCCCACCCGAACAGCAAGCCCCCGATTGCGGGAAACACGAACGCCAGCCCCGTGGCGCGCCAGTCAATCGCGATTTTGGATTTAGAAACCGCAAAAGCGCGTTTCCCGCTCTTTTGCAACAGCGGTCCTTTTTCAGGGTCCTCGTCGTCGTCAAACGCGGGACGCGGGGCGTCGTCGACGCTCATACGAGGCGAAACCGCGGTGCCGTGTTTTTTCATTCGTAACATATTGCTGCCGGTGAAAAATCTACGGGGACGAGTGCCTACGTGCGCGTTTTTTCCAAGACGCGTCACACCTCGGATGACGGGTGGCACACTGAAGTTTCCGCTCGCCTCGGCCGGAAGGCTCGCGCGCGTCCAGCACGTGTCCCGAACGTTTTTCCTTCGATGCACGCGAGAAGATGTCCCAACACCGAAAGCGACACCCGAGCAGATTGTGCTCATGCCCCCAGGTGCGCGATGAACGCCTTGTCGCGCGACGAAGAGTGGCGCTATCCATTTGTTCTGGCGTGTCGAACGCGCCGATAATACTCACGCGTCGAGTGTTCCAAGAAAGGAGTTGGCACCCGTCCAGGCAGTGTGAAGGCGCACGCCGCCGGTGTCGTGGTGGAAGCACTCCGGGAAGGCCATGAGTTTTTATCCGACAAGCACGCAGAAACGCTTCTGGATTTTGACGCGCGAGGACATCGAGACGCGGCGTTTGGGGGCGAGGACGCGCGCGATCGAGAGCGCACAGGAAGCCCGAGCGAGCGGGGAGCCGTTGCCGAGCGTTGGCCCCGATCCTTTGAGTGATGAGGAAGAGACGTTGTTGCGACGGTACTACGAAGCCAAGATCCTGAAAGTTTGCGCCGCATTTAGCCTTCCGTCCAAGGTGCAAGCCACCGCGGTGACGTTGTTCAAGCGCTTCCAGCTGGGCACCAGCTTGTTACAGCACAACCTGAAGGTGATGATGCTCACCTCGATTTACGTGGCGTGCAAAGTCGAGGAAAACTACGTCAGCGCCGAGGAGTTTGGCAAAGGCATGCACGAAGACGCGTCCAGGGTGCTTAACGCCGAGCTCACGCTGTTGTCCGGGTTAAACTTTCAGCTTGTGACGTACTCACCGTACCGAGCCGTGAACGGGTTCCGGTGCGACCTGGAGCAGAAGATTGAGAATCGCGATCTGGACGCGCCGGAGGTGTCGCGAGAAAAACTCGACGAGTGCGTGGGTTGCGCGCGACAAACGGTGGATGAACTGATGCTCACGGATGCGCCGTTGATGTACGCGCCTGGAAAACTCGGCTTGTGCGCGTTTCGAGCAGCGGGCAGGGAGCTTAAAGTCGAGGCTGTGGGAAAGTACGTCGAGAGCGTGCAGGCGGGAGGAGACGCGGGGGACGCGGACGAGCTCGTCGTGAGCCTGAACGCGCTTGACGAGATGGCATGTTTGGGGGGAGAGGAGCCGAAGGAAGAGGTTGTGCGGAACATCGACAAGAAACTGAAAACGTGGAGAACCTCGAATCCCACGGCGAAAACTGGGGGGGACGGGGATGGGAAGGGAGGACGGGAAGGGAATCGACACAAAAGCGCTAGCAAAACGACGCGAGAAGCGGAAGAATCCGCTTTGGACGGTCCGTAGTTTTTTACTTAGATATTTCGTCACAACGTGTCACCCAAACGTACACACGCGCATCAACCCTAACAACCCCTCCAACGTCTCTGTGAACATCACGGGTGCCTGTTTGATTCGTGACATGGACAACTCCGTCGCGGAGATATTCTCCGCCCACGTAACCGCCGTCGCGAAATACGTCAACGGAACGAGCGGCGGCTCAAACCCGTCACGTCGCGCGCGCACCGCCGCGGCTCCCACGTTGTCCCTCCCGTCCGCCGCGTGCGCCTCGATCTCAGGCGAAAGCGCTCCGAGCTTGTGCCGCGCGTCCACCAGCGCGACGCCCTTGGTTTTCATCAGCAGGGAAAGCACCACGCCGTCGCGTTCGCGCTGGAAAATCTTGAACACGTCTTCGCCCGAAACGAGGTCGAAGTCGTGAACCTCCACGACGCGCACCAGCGCGTCGCTCGGTCCGACGCCGCCGTTGAACTTGCACATCGCCACGGCGAAGGACGGCGCCAGGGTTGCGATGACTTTGCAAAATTTAAGCTCCAACGTCTGTTCCTTCGGAGCCTTAACCACGGATGCACAATTCCTTTCATCGGGAGTCAAACGCACGCCTCGTTCCGCGAGACGCTGGAGGAGCTCGCGCGCACGCATTTTTGTCCCCAACAGGGTTTCCAGTTCGGGAACGGGAACGCTAAGTAACGCGCACCACCCGTCACCGACTTCGATTTCAACCCCTTGGCCTGCGAAGTGTTCGTTGCCTGGTACGACTGCCACGACGCACTCCTCGCCGGACGCGGAAGGCCTTATGCTCCACTCCCGGTACGGAAGGTACTCGTGTCGACTTTGCAACAGCGAAAGGTGCCCGAGTTTCACGGTGGAGTACATCAGCACGCCGTTCTCCACCCTGACGTCGCTCACCCCATCCGTTCGCCACTTTGACTGCGTTTCATCCCACCACCCCACTCGCGGCTCAGGGTCAGAAAACACAAGGTCAGATGACAGCCGGTAGGACACAGTCACCGGCGGGGCGTCCAGGTCAATGGCATCGAACGATTTCGGCTCAGCGCCCGTGGCGGGGATTGGGTACGGAACGCGCTTGACGTTATTTGTCAGCGGCGTCACCGCGCGCATGGTCCAGTCGTTGGCCACTTCGGGAAGCGGAGGCAGCGTGAGCAGGTCCAGGGTGAGAATTCCACCGATGGACTCCACAGAGCCGAGGGGTTTCCTTTCACGTATTTCGGGTTCGACAACCGGTTCAGTTTCAACTGGTTCGGGTTCCACAACAGTTTCCTCCACAGGCGTTTCCCCCTCGGTTTCCTCAGTCGCTTTCGTCTTCGTCTCTCCCTCAATCGTCTCGGGCTCGTGTTTTACCTCTGCGCTTTCCGTTTCTTTTTCTGGTTGCGCGTTCTGTTCCATATTTTCTTTCTCATTTTCATCGTTCGCTGCTTCGCCAGTCTCGTCGTGTGGCACATCATCAGGCGCGGTTTCCGGTTCTGCAGTTTCCTCGGGCGTTTCCGCCGCGGGCATCTTTCCCTCAGCCTCTTCCACTTCCTCGAAGCTTTCAAACTCGCAGTACGTTCGGTGAAACGCGCGCATCGCGATGGTCGCCATGGACAGCTCCTTTGGCAGTTCCAGGGACAGGTCGTCGAACTCAGGCACCGTGATTGCTTTGAACCTCGGGTTCTTCACGTGGTTCATCCAAAGCGCGTATTTAAAGTCATCCCGAACGCGGTGCACTAAAATATCCCCATCTTCGTTCTGGTGCTTTTCCGCGGTGTGTAACAAATGCGCGGTGGCGCGGTCCATCGACGTTTCGGTCAAAGCTCGAACGTGTCTTCGACATTTCACCAGATTATCTGCATCTGCTGTCTTGCCCTCGCCAAGTGCCCAATCCCTGTACAGCTCCGCTTCCCTAACGATAAGCTCGTGGTTCTCCGCGGTATCGAGCGCGTCGCTTAGCGACGGCGAAACCACTTCGTCGATTGCGGACTCGTACCCCGCGACTTGCCTTTGTTCGCGCGGATCCGGACGCGCGCAGCACGAAGAAAACCTCTGCCACTCGTACGCTTCCTGGTTTTGTATCCTACGGATTGCCAACTCATCAGCCTTTGCGAATTCAAAGCCTTCCTGCGCCTGGGCCTGAGACGCGAGCACAGCATCCGCTGCCGCGACACGCTCTGTTTCCTCAGCGGCTAACACCGCATCTTCAGCCTCCCTTTGTTTCCGGGCGATCTCGGCAAGCCGCTGGCGCTCCTCTTCCTCCTCCGCAGCAGCAGCAGCAGCGGCGGCCGCCTTGGCTTTCTTCTCCGCGAGTTTCTCTTTTTTGCTCTTCTTTTCCTTGGGCGGCTGTAAAGGGGTGCGGAGAGGGACGATGGAAGTCAGCGACCGAGGGCGGTGAAGGTAGGATTGACACATCCGAGGGAGCAGGAGACAGAATGCAGCGGACAGGGGCGAGCGAGTGAGAGGCGAGCGTGGTACGAACCATTTTAGCTCCCCCTCCGAGAGAACACGCGCACCGCGCACTGAGGCGTGACTTCGCGGGACAGCACTGACTGCCGCCGCGCGTGCGCACCCCACTTTGGTCTGGTCGATGCATCCTTCGAACTCCCAAAATTGGAATCGAACGGGTCGACGCGGATTCGTTGGTCGAGTTTGAGTTTGAGTTTTCGTCATCAGGGTGCCTTCCGACGGGCTCGGCCACAAGTGGGTGCGCGCGTGCCATGCAACGTGCCGCTGTGAGAGGTGCACAAATCTCGTGGAGATGTGCGGCGATGCCGAGCGCGCGGAATGTACGTCCCTTGCAAGGAGGGGACTTGGCGAGCGTCTCGGGGGAGTGGGCTTGGTGCCGACGTCGCAGCGCCAGAAACTTTGCGTCGAGCCCCATCGAGGATAGTGATATCTTCGGCGTGGGAGGCTCGCAAGGTATCGACACGTATACGAGCAGGGGATTCATCATTGGAGGGGTTGAGTATCAAGGCAACGTGTTCTTGTATCAGGAACTGTCGTTGTTGTGGGGAGTCAAGTCCGTGGAGGAGATCACACCAGATGCGCTCGTCGCCGCGCACGCCGTCGACCCGCCGCCTGATATTCTCATCGTTGGATGCGGGAAAAAAATAGAGGCGCTGTCAGCAGAGACGCTGGATTTCTTTCGAAACATGGAAACGACGTTGGAGGTTCTGGATACCCCGAACGCGATAGCTACGTATAACATTTTAGTACAAGAGGGAAGGCAAGTAGCGGCGGCTCTTTTGTTGCCAACGGCGTAACGTCTTGCGAAGAGCGATAGAGCGTGAAATATTATCAATGATAAATGGCCTCGTCATCCTCCACTTGCAGCGAGGTTCAGTCGTATGGTTGCATGTGTTATCACATCTTCGGTGTTACAAGTCGACAACCAGCAAACTGTGTTGATATACGCAGCGCAAAAGAATGCTCTGCTCTGAAAAATATTTCATTGACCATTTTTCAGTCGACGAGGCTTTTGGCCATTTCTCAAAAACTTGAAAGCGCGCGTCCCTTCACACTCGCTTCATTTGCCAGGGCGCGGGCATCAGGGGGTAAAACAGAACCCCGCGCTGCGCTCGGCGATGGAGTCGAGTGCGGGCGATGTGTTTCTAAGCAGCGACGTGGACCTGGACGTTCGCCTGAAGGTGTGTGCCGCGAAGCTGACTGTGTTTATTCTGGGAATGCGCAAACTCAAAAAGAACTTCACTCGCTCACCGAGCTCTTCCCTCCCACTTCCCAACTTCGTAGGTGACTGAATTACATGGCCGGTTGCCGACGGTGCGTATGCAAGCTCACACTCATCCCTCACTGCGCGAGTAAGTGGCCCACCAGTACTGATCCCCGCCCCTATTCGCCTCCCTCGCTTTTCAGGAACTTTTGTCTTGGAAAGGCCAAGCTGAACTCAGCATCACGTTTCAATTGTTCGCGGAAGACGAGCCCTTGACGACACCGACCTGCACCGCGGCTGGGACGTTTGACAACGGCACCGTGGTGTGGGGGGAGACGATATTTTTTCCGATTAAGTATCGAGACTTGTCCGAGAACGCCCGGCTTGACATCAAGGTTTGGAACGCGAGAAGTATACACGCGCAGGAGCTCATCAGCGAGGCGACGTTTCGCATGTTTGACGAGCGACACTCGCTTCTCCGGGGAAATCAACGCGTGTTTCTGACGCGCACGCACGAAGGGGAGCTTGCGCGAGAGCCGTCCGGACTTGAAACCACGTCAACGTCAACGGAATGGGGCGACCTAGACATTCTCGAGTCGCGGCTGAAAAAATACGAGCAAGGCGATATCGAGCCGGTGGATTGGTTGGACAGGCTGACCTTCGCGAGAATCGCGGAGATGCAAAGCGCGCAGCGCGCGGAACAGTACGCGGAAGGACGGATGGATGTTCACGTGGAACTTCCCATGTTCTCAGCACCTGTGATATTTCGTGAGCATTCGCCAGCCCTGATGGTATCCAGCGCGATACCTCGTTGGGATCAGCTCGTCTGGCTCATGGACAGCGAAGTGAACATGGGGCTGGAGAACCCGGCGGAGCGCAAGCATCAGAAACTAACGCGCAGCGTGGCTCGAGGAGTGGTGGACCATGACTTGAAGCCAAATGGGAACGAAAAACGCAGTTTAGCGGCGGCTATTCGCTTGCCTCCCACCCGCGTGTTGGGCGCGGAGTACAGCGCGCTGTTGTGGAAGTTCCGCTTCTCGCTGCGCGCGGAATCTGAAGCGCTTACGAAATTTCTCAAATGCGTCGACTGGGGCGACGCAGAAGAAGCTAAAGCCTCCATCGAGCTCATGTATCAGTGGGCGCCAATCGATCCCGCGTCCGCGCTCGAAATGCTCTCGCCTACGTTCACAAACACGGATGTGAGAAAGTACGCCGTTTCAGTCCTGTCAGATGCCGGGGATGACGAGCTTATGGGGTATCTGCTGCAGCTAGTGCAGGCGCTGAGATATGAGTCCGAGGACGACAGCCAGCTCGCCCGGTTCCTGGTGGACCGCGCCGTGGCAAACCCAGTGCTGGCGAACTTTCTGCACTGGTATTTAGTGGTAGAGTGGGAAGACCCAACCTTCGCGCCGCGGTCTGCGCATACGCACCAGCTTTTTGAAGAGGCGTGCCGCTCGACAGGCGCGATTGGTGAGGAGCTCTGGGACTCTTTGCGGCGACAAAGCGAGCTCATGGCGCAGTTGACGGCAATCACGCGAGAGCTAAGCGCAATGGGACGCGGTCAGCTGAAGAAGGTGGAACGGTTAAGAGGTATCCTGTCTGACCGAGGTGCATTCGGTGAGCTGGCGTCATTCTCATCACCCTTGCCGTTGCCGATCGATCCTTCCTCCACGGTGACTGGAATTATTCCAGACCAGAGCACGGTTTTCAAATCCGCGCTGAGTCCGCTGAAGCTCGCGTTCCGCACTTCAAGCGACGAGGTGGTGAATATGATTTTCAAGAAAGGCGACGACTTACGCCAAGATCAGCTGTGCGTACAGATGATCTCACTCATGGACCGTCTGCTAAAAAGAGAGAACCTTGACTTGAAGCTAACGCCCTTCCGTGTGTTGGCCACTGGCGGGGACACCGGATTGATTGAGTTTATTCCTTCGCAAGCCATGGCGGACATTTTGGCGGAGCACAAAACGCTGACAAAATTTCTCACGATGCACAATCCAGATCCCGACGGTCCGTTCGGGTGCTCGGCGGATGCGCTGATGAAGTTTGTCAAGAGCTGCGCCGGGTATTGCGTCATCACGTACATTTTAGGAGTCGGCGATCGACACTTGGATAACTTGATGCTCGCTCCCGACGGCCGTATGTTCCACATCGACTTTGGATTCATGATGGGACGCGACCCGAAAGTGTTTCCGCCGCCGATGAAACTGTGCAAGGAGATGGTGGAAGCTATGGGCGGTACGGACAGCGCGTACTTTGGCAAGTTCAAAACCTACTGCTGCGAAGCGTACAACATCCTACGCAAGCACGTGGTGCTCATTTTAAACTTGTTCAGTTTGATGGAGCACTCGAACATTCCCGACATCTCGCAGGACAGCGAAAAGGCTCTTCTGAAGCTGGAGTCAAAGTTTGCACTGGACCTGGACGACGAAGCTGCGATGCAGCATTTCCAGGTGCTGATAAACGAATCCACCAACGCGCTGTTTCCGCAGTTCTTCGAGACGACACATAGATTTGCGCAGTACTGGCGGTGATCAATGTGATGTGTGATGTGCACCCACCGAGGGTATGCTTTCATAGTTTAGAAATTTTAAAATAGCTCTACCTAGTCTTTGTCCATGTCGATGTTGTTCGGCTTCTGTGACACCGACGTCGCGTTGAACGTCGCTTCTCTCTTTACTCTGTCGATGATGCTCATCGCCGCCACGGAACCTTCTCGTGACATCAAAAGCTTCTCCAGCTCTTGATACGTCGGCCTCGTTTTAAACGCCTTGACGCACTCTATGTCCGGAACTTTATCAGCAGTCATCTCGGTGAGGACGAAAAGTTGCCACGGCTGCTGGTACGACTTCAGAAGTCGCACGGTTTCCCCTTGAATGCGCTGCTCGGAAAGCCAGTATACCTGCTCGAACTGCGCAAGGAATTCTTCGTTTTTCTTTTTCCACGGACCGATGCCGAGGTCGCTGATTAAATTAGACCCGTCGTTGTTGGTACGAATCTGAGAGTTTACCAAAGCAAGAGGGCCGCTCTTCTTGTCTTTTCCCGCAATGGCCTTCAACTCAGGAAGTGTGTCAGCAGTCTGGAACACCATCGCTTGAGCACCCTCGGTGCTGAGCACCACAACCGCGTCGCCTTCTTCAATCATGCGCTGACGCACTTCCGCCTTTTCATCGGTGCCGATGTTCCTCAAAAGCTCACCCACCATCGGCGCGATGGCTTGGTACTGCTGACGCACGCCGCCCGGCCAGTCATCCAAATCAGTCGCACCGATAAGGGGAAGGTTAAACTCCACCGAAACCAGATCTTTACTGTCAGCAGTGGCCCTGCGGACCGCCTCGGCAGCCTGCGCGACTTGTTCTTTCGGCGATCGAGGAAGCCTGGGAGGAGGCGTCGTGGACGCGTCGCAACGCACTACGCAAGGACCCTTGGAGCTGACGCATCGACGGGAAGACCTCGATACGTGGGCGTTCAGGGCCCTGGAAGTGTGATACCCCGTAAATCCTCCGTGTGATGCGGTCGCCATAGCCATAGCTGCGTGTTTCTGTGTGCGACGACGGTTCGGTGGGAGATCGATAAGCCTCGCCAGTTGGCACAGCAAGGAACCGAAACTGCACAATCGCGAAAACGCGAAAAGAAATCGAAATAAAAAAATTCAAAACATTTCTGTGGGTTTCGGGGTCGGCACCATGACCAACAGTCGCCGCCGCCGCTGTGCCTGGTCTCACAGCGCACGTAGCACAAGCGCCCCCGCGCGGGTTTTCCGTTCAGTGTACTAGCTCAAGGGGCTGGCGAAGTCTCCTGCGGTGTCAGGGAGTGTAAATCTCCCTGTACGACTCTCTATCGCACGTAACGCGAGGCTGTGCGCGACGGCTTTTGCAGGGACAAACGAAACAACGGAAAAATGACAGGCGACGAGGCTTGGGAGTTTTACAAGGGGAAGAACATCTTGGCTCCCATGGTTCGGGTAAACACGTTCCCTACTCGGCTTCTCGCGCATGAGTACGGTGCTGATATCGTTTACACCGAGGAGCTCATCGACAGGAAGTACGTTGAACTCGCGGCTTCCTTCTCAACCCCGACATTTTCATCCCTCTGAAAAAAATAAAAAAGCGCGGTGTCGATATTCGCACGATTTAATCCTCTGTGGTTCTAACCTCCCCTTCCTATACATTTAACAATAGGTTGATGCACTGTAAACGCGTCGAGAATGAAGAGTGGGGCACAATGGACTACATAGACGAGAAGCTTCCAGCGGAAAACCCGGGCCGACTCGTCTTACGCACGCGAAAAGAGGTGCGTTTTTCTGAACTCCCATTCATCTTCTCTACCTGCGAAGCGCCTGATGCATTCCACCCACTAACCTGCAAAACCTTGATGTATGAAACGTACGAAACACAGGAACGAGACCGGCTTGTGCTGCAGATTGGCACGGGTGAAGCTGGCAGAGCCATGAAATGCGCGGAACTCGCGTGCAAAGACGTGAAAGCCATCGATATCAACATGGGTTGTCCTTTAAAATTCTCAACCAGCAACGGCGCTGGCGCTGCGTTACTCAAAAAACCAGAAACTATCAGGGACATTTTAACGACGCTTCGGAGAAACCTGCCCAGCGAGGTGGGCGTTACTTGTAAAATCAGACTGCTCGATAACATGAAGGACACAATCGAACTCGCGCAGGCTATAGAAAAAACAGGCGTATCAGCCTTTGGTGTGCACGGTAGGAATGTTTGGCAGCGGCCGAGAGATCCAGCGCAATGGGACGCCATCAAGCAAGTTGTCGATTCAGTGTCGTGTCCAGTAATCGCAAACGGCGATATCTTCAAGTACGAGGACTTTGATCGCATTCGCGAAGCCACTGGAGCAGCCGCTGCGATGGCTGCGCGAGGAGCGATGTGGAATCAAAGTATATTCTCGAAGGAGGGCTTGGTTCCGCCGCGTGAAAACTTGATGAAGCTCATGACTAAATGCCTTGAGTGGGATCACTCCGTGAACAACACCAAGTATCTCGCGAGGTGCGTATTGGAATGTTTCCTTTGCAAACATTCAATTGCGCACTGACACGTATTACGTTATTTCCTTCCTTTTAATTTCCTTCAACGCTTCTTTCTTTGGAAACATTCAAATCTCCGCTAACACGTCTTCCTTTCATTCCCTTCGAATCGCAGGGAAATTATCATTAAGACTGCACATCGTGCATTAGAAACTGAAGAGGGATCTCGTTTGAACAAGGCGAAGACCGTAGCAGAGGTCGGCAAGGTGTTCGACTTGCCAGAGAGCATCGTCGGGCGCAATCGCATAGCGTATTTGAAGAGAACGAGAGAGAAAGAGGATACTTAGATATGAATGTTTTCATGGAGCTGCATTTTCTGACATAGAATCGGGAGTACAGCGCGTTTTGAATGTTATTTATGTTCGTCAAATCCTCCCACATCGACCACCACCTCTTGCAGTGATTAAAGCGATGAGAAAAGTAAGCAATTTCTCTTTCCAATAAGAGGTTCGTAGCGGCTTTATAGCCTCTGTTTCAATCTATCTCGCGTTGTGGCGCGTGCTATTAATATTCTAGTGCAAATTGTCGTGCCGATACAGCGGCTGCTGCGCTCCTCTTCGCGCACCTGAAAGGTCAGAACCTGGGAATTGACTAGGATTGGAAGCGCTGCAGCGGTACGCACTTCCGACGCCCGGGATCGGTTGGTTCTGCCGTTGCAACGGGGGAAGCTTCAGATCAGCAACACTCATGGTTGACGGTTGTAGCATCGGTGCGCGATAACGAGCGCTTCCCCCTCCGTAACTCGCTAGGCTTTTCCCACTCGCCAGACTATCGCCTCTGCTGCGTGCACTTAATTCGTGCGAGTACTGTCCCCCTCCCTGCCGCAAACCCGCTGCGGGCAAGCCGAAGTTTTCCCTTCTTGCATTCTGTGGGCTTTTTCTTTCAAGCCCGTACGTATCCCGACCGTAGTCGTATCTCGTCCCCGCACCCGAAACTCCCGAAGTTCTTTTTTCCAAAACTCCCAAGTTTCCGTATCCGCCGAGGTTCAACTTGTGCAGGGGAGCGATGCTGTCAGCACTGTACCCTCCAAGTTGAGAGGCACGCAAGCGTGAACCACCCATGCGTGGATCGCGATTGCTTTGCGTACCCATGCCGTTGCTATAATTGGAGTATAATCGGGAACCAGCAGCGGGGTGCTGAGGCGCGTGGTGCTGCACTTGCGTTTGGCGAGCGCCGCTCGCGTGGCCGTACAGCTGACTTCCGACGCGTTCTGAAGGGACCAGTTGCGATGCACTCACGCCACTATCGTATGGCTGCGATGTACCGACGACATCCAAAGACTGTAATCTCCTGGTGTATTCCCTCGTACCTGAGGTGACTCTCGAGGACGAGGTTAAATTCGCGCTTGATTGAGCACCCAGGCTTGGTTTCTGCGCCAGAGGTTTGTAACCGCCAAACGACGAAGACGCCAAAGGCTTGCTGAGCAGCGGATCACGCATAGCAGCACCTTGCTCGTTTTTCGGCTCGTGGTGCTGATAATGGTGACGACGCAAGACACTTGATTCCAACGGTTGACGCAGACGACTCATACCCTGATCCGTAGCGGATTCCAGGTGCAGTTTGGTCGGTTGCAAAGAAGCAGACGCGGAACTATCCTCGTGCGACTGCGGCTCGTTCCAACGCGATTTCGCCACCACGGGTTGTTGCCGCTGCTGCTGAACAGGCACAGACGATGTCGAGACGCTTGGTTTAACCGGTTCGTCTACGCGCGGCTTGGAAACCATCGCGTCTTCTGACGTTCTCGTCGGAGGAGCCGGGCGTCGCGCTTGAGGTTTCGGTTCCTCTTTCAAACTCAGAGGCGTGATAATCCCGGTTTGGAAAAACGGCATTTGAAGGCACTGCACTGCGGACGGGCGTTTTGTTGGGTCCCATCGTAGGCACGCTTCAATGAAATTCAGCGCCTCCGTGCTAGCGTTCGGGACGAGTTTCTGTAGCGGCGTCGGGTCGAACTGCGGAAATCGAAATCCCATCTTGCTCGCCAGCTTCATCCCCTCCGCCCACGTTTCTGCAGTCGGCGTGCCGTTCACGGCGCAAATCTTGTATATTTCGTCTTGTTCGCTGCTCCCTGGAAACAGCGGTCGCAGGCTGAACAACTCAGCGGCGATGACGCCGATGGCGAAAATATCGATAGGCGAGTTGTACTGCGGCGAACGCAGCAACACTTCCGGGGCTCGGTACCACCGCGTGGAAACGTAATCCGTGTACGGCGGCCTCGACCGAATTTCGCGAGCCAGCCCGAAGTCCGCGAGCTTTACCGTATCGTCGGTGATGAGAAGGTTTTCTGGTTTCAGGTCTCTGTGGAAGTACCCGTGCTTGTGCAGGTACGCGATGGAGTGAAGAATCTGGTAAATCCAGTTCTTAACCCGAGACTCGGAGAAGTACCTATCCCTGTCCTTGATTTGCTCGTACAGGTTCTGCTTCATGTGTTCAAAGACAAAGTACAGCTCGTCGTTTTCGCGAATCACCTCTTTCAACTTGACCACGTTGGGGTGGTTTAGCTTGCGCAAGGACTTGACCTCACGAAGCGAGATGGCCTCTTCCCAGCTATAAAACTTGCGTTTCATCTTCTTAATAGCCACCACCTCATTCGTCTCCCGGTTCGTCGCCTTCCACACGCTGCCGTAGGTGCCATCACCAAGTTGGCGCGAGACCTTGTAGCGATCCATCCCGAGAGCGGCGAACACCCACCGCTCACCTACACGAGACCCGCCCGCGCGCCTCCTGATGAAAGTGCCGTTCGATTTATCAATCCGAGAAACTTCCGTTCGCGATGCCGACTTTAATTAATTTTTTGATTTTTTGGGTCAAGTTTAGGTCGTCGACTTCCACAGTCCTTTCGAATGTCGATGAAGGCCCTCCGACTGCTTCGCACTCGCGGTGGCGCGGCGGGGTTTGCGCCTTGTGCTGAGGCAAGTCGCGTCGAACTGTCCATTTGTAGGTTTCAATCGGTCGCGTGAAGGATCTGGCAGGCGAGTGCGGAGTGGCGTGTTCCTTGGCTGGGAAACGGGATTGACCCAGAGCGCGATATTCCATTTCGATGAGATCTGTGACGACCCGCCTTTTCGTTTGGCTTTTGGTGCTGCTCCTCGGTTTAGTAACGTGTGCTGCTCGTGATGCTGATCCGTACAGGCTCCTCGACGTCGGCCGTGGTGCTGCCGAGTCTGAGATCAAAAAATCCTATCGCAAGCTCTCGCTCAAGTATCACCCGGACAAGCAGCAGGGCAAGACCGCGGAAGAGGTTGAGAAAGCAGCCAACCGATTTATGACGATCCAGAAAGCGTACGAGACGCTTTCAGACCCAGAGAAGAAGCGGAACTACGACATGACCGGATTTGCGGATCCGCGGGATGCGTACAAGGCATCGCCGGGGGGACGCGGCGGTGGTGCTCAGCGCCGATCACCAGGTTCACGTGGAGGGTGGGATTCAGATTCCGGCGGCTTTCCCGGCGCCGGCGGACGGGGGTTCGGCGGATTCGGTTTCCCCCAGGCGGATCCGATCACGTCGGAGACGCAGGAGCTCACGCCGAAGAATTTCGAGAAGCTCGTGTTCAGCAGCAACAAAGCATGGCTAGTGCAGGTGTACCACGACGCGAGTGAAAAATGCCAGCGGGCGGCGCCGATATGGGACCAAACGGCGCGGACGCTGGACGGCAGCGCGAAACTCGGCCGGGTGAACATGGCGACGTACCCCGAGCTCGCCGCGAAGGTTGCGCCGCAACACCGCTTTTCTTCGTCTGTGGTGTTACCCAACGACCTTCCCGTGGTGATTGGTTTCGATAAAGAATGTTCTTCGTTTTCATGCAGGAAACGTTATCGCGGATTCATGCGGGAAACAGCACTGAGCAAGTACGTGCTGGATCGAATGCTCAAGTATAAAGAGATTCCAGAGTTTACGCGCGACACGCTTCCCGGGTTTCTCGAAAACGAGCCGAACAAAGTCAAGTTTTTGGTGTTCCTGTCGCGCTCCACCTCGACCCAGCCGCTATTACGGCGCGCGGCGAGCGAGTACGAGCGCGATGTCGCGTTCGCGGTGGTGCACCACAAGAGGAACGACGCGAGCTACTGGATGAAAAAGTTTGGCGTTCGCGCGCACTCCGCGGTTATGGTGATTAAAGAGGACGGCAAGAAGATTGTGGAACACGACGTTACCGGGAAGGATAAGTTGCGCGAACTTCTTGTTGAGCATAAGCTGCCGATATTACCGCAGCTGCATGCCGCGAGCTTGAAATCAACAGGATGCCAGCCCGGCGGTCTGGTACAAGTATGCGTCGTGGTTTTAGGGGTGCAAGGTTGGGCGCTGGAAGACGCGAAGAAGGTGCTTCGCGATGCTAAGCTCTCGTTGGATTCCTCGACGGAGTCACCGAACAATCCCCTCGTCGCGGCGCTTGGAGAGAACAAAGAGCTCGCGTTCGCGTGGGTCGACGCTGCGAGTCAAGGCGCGTTTTGCAAAGCCCTGTTGTACGACAATAGAGATGATGCCGCTTCTTGCGGTAAATCGACGATGGAGCCCCGGATCGCGGTGATGCGTTTCAGAAACGGACCGGACAGCATGGAGTACGGCGGGTACGAAGGCGCGATGTCTTTGAAGGAGATTTTGTCCTGGGTGTCCGGGATTTTCGCGGGTAAGGGCCAGCGCTTGATCATGGTCGACCGGGATGCGCCGAATTATCCTGCGTTGAAAGCGCACGCGTCAGGCGCGTTGGAGTACCTCAACCGGGTCAAGAGGAACGTCTGGTTTTCCGCGTACGACCTGGGCGAGGAGTTTATGTACGCGCTCGCCGAGTCGGGCCCAATCTTACCGTTTTTCATCGCGCTGCTCGCGGTGTTCGCCTCGACTTTCTTCCCCAGCAAGCCCAAAGCAAAGCCGCGTCGCACCGTAGCGACGCGGAACCCCGCGGATGATGACGTGGTGATCGAGTATAACGACGAAGCGTTGGCCAGTCTGAAAGAAAATAAGAGTGAAATGGTGGTTATGATGTTCGTGGACGGGAAAACGACGAGCCAGACGGTTTTCAAGCGCGTGCGCGCGTCGTTTTGGAGGGAACCCATCTTGTCGTTTGGCACGGTCAACATCGCCCGGCCAGGGCCCTGGGCCGTATTTGCTCGAACTATAGGCGCGCTTCCAGGAACGGTGATCGTTTGGCACGCACTGCGCAAGAAATTCAAGCTCATCGGCGCTGGGGATGGCGGCGTACCGCATCCTTTGATTTGTTCCAAGATTGAAACCATCCTGGATGGGGATGTTGAGTGGGATGAGGCGGAATGGCCAATTTAGGCGCACTTTTAGGTCTTACTAATTAATTAAATTCACTATTGATAGTCTACCTCGCTTTGGGCACAGAATTGCCCAAGCGCTCTTTCTTCGGCAAAAGCGGCGCACCTTCGGCTGGCTTAATATGGCTCCTCGCGCCAAACTCGCCAGCCTGAAGAAACCGCTGTACGTTAGCCTCCAGCTTCGCCTTGTCCGCACCGTTCATCACGTGTATCAGGCTTCCTCCCCGGTAGAATCTAAACTCCGGGGTACCGGAAACCTCCAACACGTCACGGCACAGATGCGCCGAGCCCGGACACTCGTCACCCATCACCTTCAGGAACACCGTGTCGAGGTATTTCGACGCCAAGCCCTCGTACTGCTTTTCAAACATCATACAAGGTCTGCAGTGCGTGTAGCCACACTCGAGCACGACCAAAGATCCGTCGTCCGCGACTTGGCCAGTCACCATGGAGGGACGTTCACGCGCCGCCTCCATGTTTTGCAAAAACTCATCTTCGGAGTGCACGACGTGCACTTTGGAGCTCGCCAGGTCGACCATGCGGTTGAACCACGCGGTGAAATGTGCGGGGGTGGCTTCGTCTTGCAAGCCTCCGGTGAAGTCACGAAGTATACCGGTGATTTCAGTGTCCGAAAAGCTGGTGCCCATGAGTTTCACGCCGCCGACCAAGTCTTCGTGGCTCAGAAGGCCGTTTCCGTCGCGGTCCATGCGCTTAAACGCCCAGAGCAAGTCCTGTTCGAATATTTCCCGCGGCTCCGGTCGTCCGGTGACCGTCTCCGTCACCGCCGCACGCAGAATCTCAGCCGCTTGCCTTCGTCCAAGCTCGATGTGCGCACCAACAGCGGCGCCCTTGACGAGCGCGCGATCCGGAAAATCCCCGATGACCATGACGCTCGGGTCGAGTCCCGCGGCGGCGACGCCCGGCTTGAGTAGCGGAAGTAACAGCTCCTCGGGCAAGTCCGAGGCGGCGCCGGTGGTGAGCAGAATGATCTGCTCGGGCTTGACACTGGCTGCGATTTTCTGGATATACTTGTCGATGAGCGTGGCCCACGCCAGGATGGACTCCAGACCCTGCATCTTCAGCAACTCACACTCGTAGAAAGGATTGGCGCCGCCGCGGCCGCTGGAAAAAAGCGCCTTCGAGGGCGGCGAGTGCGTGATGAGCTCCACCACTTTCTCCGCCGTCCCTTCATCCAGACGCGGGGCGACACCCATCCAATCAAACTTTTCTTGAAGCTTACCGAGCTCACGTTCGTACGTCCAAGTTAGGTGTTTGAGATCTGAGTTTCGAACCTTTTGTCCTTTGTTGTACGTCACCGTGCCGAATCCTTTCCCAATTGTAACCACGACGACGACGCCGTTCGTCTCGCGCCCGGGACCGAACATCAGTTCCGTGTACGCCGCTGCTTCCGTGTGAATCATCACCGCCACTTTTCCCTTGCTTTTAGGCATCATAGAGTTGAGATTCTTCGCCGTGGCTTCGTTGCCGAGCGCACGCATGATGGCGCGGGTAACACTCACACCAACCGGGCCTTTCCAGTTGAAATGTTTCAGCACTTTCGCCACCGCCAGGCGAACGCTCTCTTCCGTCACATCCTCCAGCGCGGTGGTCACGCCGGGGCGTTGGAACTCAGCGTTCGCCGTGTCAACGGGAGCAGCCTTGAGAGAGTGCATGCGCAGCTCCATACCGAGAATAACTTCGCCCTCGGGATAATCCCTGGGAATGATGGAAAATGGATGGCGGGTCAGGGTCGGTGCCGGGAAGGTCTTCTGGAAAAAGAAAGCAGACGAGCGGACATAAAAGACAAGTGGAGTAGATATTTTGTGTCCCGCGGCCTCATCAGGGAGCTCGAGGAACTCTCCCTTGGGGTCCCAGACGGTGGAGAAAAAACCACTTACCGTTCGGAAATCTTCCATGGAGACGCATGTTTACCAGCGGAGCGAATCACGGAGCATCTGTGAAGTGGAGGGGGACAGAGGGACCGGGTTAGTCGTCGACGCGTCGCGTCGGGGGGAATGTCTTGTCCGTTATCCCCGAAAGGTGTACGTGGTAGACTTTGATATTTTATGGCACGATACGTACCTGCGTGACCCACGAGTCGACTGACAGACATCCGAGGCGTGTCTGGAAGACGGACCCGCACGGCAAGCCGAACGCTGAAAGTTTCTGGCATTCATTCGTGGCGCTGTCGCCATTGTCGCGACGGATGCCAACATGTTCACGCTAGAAAAACACGTCCCGAAATGTAGACCGAAACTACGCGCCGCTGTGCACTCCACACCACCTGCTCGCAAGTCGAGGACCTTCTAAGGGTGCTTCTCTACCCCGCTCTAAGGTCAACGAAAGCGCACGAAAGCCTCCTCCTCCAGGATGACGACTTTCGTTGCCCCGCTTGCTGTGATATGCACTATGGCACCTTCCGCGGCGCGATGAACCGAAAATACAAAAGCCCGCGAGTGGCGGCACCCTGTCCAGTTGGCGCCGTCAGGCGAATTTTGAGCAGGCGTTTTGCCGCGAAATTTGTTTGAGGCCGTTTGTGGCGTGTGCGGAAGGGCGAAAAGCTTGAGTCATAACTGGTCGAATTCGTTCAATTAAATTTGCTAAAATTACGCTCGAACTCGTTCGCTAGTCCTCCTCGTCCCCCACGTACTCTGCGATGTGCTCTAGCTTGAAGTTGTGTATCGTAAAGTCGTCAGAGAGCTGTACAGACGCCGCTTCTCCTTTTTTATCCAGCATCTTACCCCGCTGTCCCGCTTTGGGACCCATCAGCACGGCGACCCTCCCTCCCCTTTTCGGCAGCGCCGTTTCCAGCACGCGCTGCGGAACCCCGGTGAGCACCTCGCCGCTCTCCGCAATTTCCAGCACGCACTCTCTCGGTGTGAGCACATCCACTACCGTACATTTCTTCAAGTACAAACGTCCGTTCTCGAACGATTTGCTCACGATCCGGACTCGGGTGTTGCCTCGAAGCCACGCCGGGTCTTCTCTCTTTTCGCGTTTCCGTTTCTCGCCCGCGTTTGAAGTGCTCGCCTCGCGGTTTCTTTTTTCCCAAGCAGACCCGTTCGAGGTACCACCTGACGCATCGAGATCCACGAGCTCGCTGCACCTCAACGTGATGGTTTCGCCGCTGGATGTGAGCTCCAGAAGCGCCCTGTCTGATCGACCTTCCTCCTTCACAATCCGCAACACTCTTCCCGTCAGCCCGCGGTGGCGCCCCTCGTTCACTTTCATGCGCTTCCCTTCCCGCGCCCCAGGTGCTTCTTTCTTGACCAGCTTCTCATCCAGCGACCGGACGTTTCTTGACTTACCCTCTCCACCTTCCGCTAACACTATCTCCGCAGGTGCCTCTCTCGTTTCCCCAGGTTTTATGTGTTTTTTGTTATTCGTCGGCGGGGGCGCGCCCGTGGCGCCCAGACCGAGTCGTCCGCCCCTAGGGACAAACTCCACGGCAGAGACCAACCCTGTTGCGTTTCTCCCAACGGGCTTGCCCTCTTCCCACCCCATCCCCCTTAACATCGCAGCCCCAAAGTCATCAATAGGCATCTGTTCGTACTCATCAAGCGTGGCGACCTCGGGAAGGTCCTCGACGTCCTCCTTGAACGCCTGGAGTTCCTTCTCCGCCAGGGACTTGCCGATGAAGGAATCCTCCGGGAGCGCGCGTTTGTTCGTGGTACCGCCTGTTGGGCCCCCGCCGCCATCCTTGGGGCCCATTTTCGTCAACCCGTACTGCACATCACCCGCCTGCGCGGTTTCGCCCTTCCCTCCAATTCGCTCCGCGGTTTCAAAACGCTCGTCATCCTTCACAACCTCCTCGGCGGTGGGGATGAACGAAGGTGCCTTCCGCCGCCGCCCCGTACCAACCTCGAAGGTGTTGTCCTGCACCGCGATGGACATCAACGCCGCAGCCGGTTTCTTGTCATTCAGCTCGAGCCCAGAGCCGGAAACCCCGGTGAGGTACTCGCGCTGAGGCGCCTCACCGTCTGACGCATCATCGTTGTCGCCACCACGCGCGTTCACCACGGCGCTCTTTTTCTTCTTTGAAAAAGCAAAACCCGTTTTTCCTTCCCCCCCGCTCATCGTGGCAACGCAGGGACAGCCACCAACCCCCGAGCCTCAAACGCGTCCCTTCAGGCACCTCGACTCTGCCCACACAACGGAGCACCCGGGTCCGGCCTAACACGTGGGCTTGGCGCTCCAAACAGTGATCCCAGGCTGCCCAGGGACAGACTGTAGATTTCAGCGGTCGTGTCCAATAATATTTTTGCCGCCACAAACCCCGAAACTCGAGATTTCGATTTCAACAAGAGAGGCTCGACCACCCGTCGCACGCGCCACTCACGGTCGCGCACGACCTTCAACCCGTAGCTTTCATCGAGCGCGAAGATGGAGGTGAGTCCTTGTTCCTATATGTCTCCATCCCGACGCTTGCTTCGCGTGACTCCAGCCGACTGACCGTGTGATCGTTCGATCTTTGAACCTATCCTTCTTTCTCCACCGCAGGCGTATTACTGGGTGCAGTTCGGGCTCATCGCCATCGGGTGTGCGATGCTCGAGATGCAGAAGATGGGCACGAAGGAACGCGTTAGCATGCCGCAGAACTTCGTTTCGTTCCGTAACGGGTACCTGTTCGTGTACTCGCTGATGATGGCTGGTGACTGGCTACAAGGCCCGTACGTGTACGCGTTGTACCAGCACTACGGGTACTCCACGGGTGACATAGGAAAGCTGTTCATCGCCGGGTTCGGGAGCTCGATGATTTTCGGCACGGTTGTGGGGTCGATGGCGGATAAATACGGACGCAAAAACGCAGCGCTGACGTACGTCGTGACTTACATCCTGTCCTGCATCACCAAGCACTGGTCCGACTACGGCGTGCTGATGCTCGGTCGGTTCTTCGGCGGAATAGCCACGTCGCTTTTATTCACCGCGTTTGAATCATGGCTCGTCTCGGAGCACTTCAAACGCGGGTACGAAGCGGAGTGGCTCGACAAGACCTTCGCCAAGGCTATCTTTTTAGGAAACGGGCTCGTTTCCATTGTCAGTGGTTTACTCGCAAACTATTTGGTCACTGATATGAGCCTAGGACCGGTCGCGCCGTTCGACGCTGCCGCGGTTTTCCTCGCTGTCGGCGGCGTCGTGATTTTCTTCACCTGGACGGAAAACAAAGGCGACGGCAGCGAAAACACGAGCGTGCAGCAAGGCATGAAGCAGGCGTACGACGCTATTAAGAACGACAAACGTGTGTTCTACCTCGGCGCGATCCAATCGCTTTTCGAAGCCTCGATGTATTCGTTCGTGTTTCTCTGGACTCCCGCGCTCGGTCCGAACGGCGAGGACATTCCGCACGGCATGATCTTCGCAACGATGATGGTCGCGTGCATGGTGGGTTCGTCCGTAGCCAGTCGCATTATGTCAAGGCCGGATATGAAGGTGGAGCGGTACATGCAGACCGTTTTCTTGGTGTCCGCTGCGAGCCTGTTCGTCCCAGTGGTTGTGAAGTTCTTCGGGATGAACCAAGGCTCGCCCGGGGGGCCGATTACGTTCGAGGGCAAGGTCCAGATGCTCGGGTTCCTCGTGTTCGAAGCCATGGTGGGTATTTTCTGGCCATCAATGATGAAAATGCGATCGCAGTACGTCCCGGAGGAAGTCAGGTCAACCGTGATGAACTTCTTCCGCATCCCCCTGAACCTGTTCGTGTGCATCATCTTGTACAACGTCGCGATGTTCCCGCTGAGCGCGATGTTCGCCATGTGCACCGGGTTTTTAGTGCTGTCCGCGGTGCTCCAGCAGCGCCTCGAGGTGCTGAGCATGAGCACGGGAGGGAAAGCGTAAGATAGGCGTGTGTGTGTTTGTGTATGTGTAGATAGGTCTATAGTTCGGATTTATACATTGAAATTACAGAAATGGTACACCAAACAGAGCACTGAATGTTCATCTTAATACCCCGGCGTGGTAAGCTCTTTGCCGTCGCCGGGCGCGTTTTGTTCGCCGTCCGGATTCGCTTTGGGCGGAAACGCGCCCGGGGGATAGGGCAGCGCCCCGGGCGGCAGCGGCACCGCCCCAGGAGGCAACTTCTGTCCAGGACCCATTTCATACACCCCCACGGGTAAGGTTTGGGGTAAATCTTTAAGGTCGTCCAACGTTACCGACAAATCCACTTTCGTTTCCCCGCGCATCACTTTCATCGCGATTTCATCCCCAACCTTCAGTTTATCTAAAGTGCGGTACAAATCCGTGGAGTTCTTGATCAACGTACCGTTGAGTTCTACGATCACGTCGCCTAGAATCAGTCGACCTGCTTGGTCCCTGGATGTGGGCTTGACCCCCGCGCGCCACGCTGGTCCGTTTTCCCGTGCGTCAAGCACCAGCACGCCACCCAGCCCGAGTTGTTCAACCGCCGCGTCCGGCGCGAACGTGATTCCCATAATAGGCCGCGTGACTCTTCCGAAGTTGATTATCTGCTCCACGATTCCAGCAACCATGTCCGACGGAAGAGCAAAACCTACTCCACTTGATGACCCTGACGTGGAGTAAATCGCGGTGTTGATGCCGATCAGCCTTCCTCCCGAATCTAAAAGAGGCCCGCCGGAGTTACCAGGGTTGATCGCCGCGTCGGTTTGAATTATCCCGTCAATAGGACGTCCCGTGTTTCCGCTTTGAATTTCTCTTCCTAAACCACTGATAACACCGGTCGTGAGGGTGTGGTCCAGCCCGAACGGGTTACCGATGGCGTACACCCTTTGGCCGACTAACAGATCGCTAGACGTCCCGATGGGTAACGGGCGCGCGTTTTCCTTTGTTTTGCCGAGACTCGTCGGCGGTGGCACCGTGAGGGAAACGTTTCCCCCAAACTTGCTCGCGCCCATCGCCACGGGGTTGTCGTAGTCAACCTGAAGCACCGCGATGTCCTTGTCGTCGTCGTACCCCACGACCGTGGCGGAATAAACCTGCTGGTCCTGGAACGTCACGTTTACCTTCGCGGCGCCCGCCACGACGTGCCAGTTCGTCACCACGTGTCCATTGCCATCCCACACGATGCCCGAACCCGCGCCTTGCGGGGCTTCCTGGATGTTCAACGTGAAGACATCCCTTCGCTGCGTGAGGTTGGTAATGTACACCACGGAAGGGGTGTTTTTCTGGAACAGGTTGATCGTGGCTTGCTCCTCCGCGGTGAGGTACCGCGAAGGCTTCTTGGACGGGGCAGAGGCGGGGACGGGACTCATGTACGTCTGCGTGAGTTCAATCGCTGAGGCGGGAGGCACGAAGTCGCCTCCAAGCACGGAGACCAGGAGCGCACCCGCAGTGAGTATGGCGATGGGGCGAGATTCAGGGGTGACGCTGGACGAGGCATCCTCAGTGTCGTCACGACCAGACGCGCGACACACATGGCGTGACGTGTTTTTCTTGGAGACCGAAACCGCGCGCCTCGCGGTGACGCCCTGGCGAGACGCGCGCTCGGTCGTGGACGACCGAGCGTCGAACACCGTCGCACGCGCGAGGATCGCCGTGCGCATCGTACCGATACGAGAAGAGAACCTGGGGTCCGGACGGGACGCGTCTCGAGTTGTGTCTTGAGTGACGCTTGGATGAGAGACAAGTCGACGTGGCCTTTCTGAACAGTTTCGCGCGTATTTTTGCTAAATAAATTGCTCTGGTGCTATTGCTACCTCCACCCCGCCAGAGGCGCATCCACCCCCATCCCCCTCATCCATTGAAAGAACGTAACCTCCTCTGTGTACGGCGCAAGGGCTGCGAACGCCCTCCTTTGTTCCCCTGAAGTCCCTACAACACGTGGGAAGAACACATCCTGTTGGTGCGGCGCGTCTCGGTGTCCCGGGGCGAGCCGAACAACCACGAACCGCGCGGCGCTTGATCCTTCGAACACGATTTTCGTCTTCGGAATTGGAAATCTTTTAACCGGCGACGAAACCAATCGATGCGCCAAGGCTGCTAATGCGCTCGACACAAATTCCCGTTCATCAACACTCACGTCCCTCCCAATCCACCCGAACAACCCGTGGTCGCCGTGGTCCACTAACAGCGCGTTTCGCGAAGCGAGCGCCAAGTCTACCGCCGGCACAATTGAAAACTTTTCGCGAATCGAAGCGATTGAATCGATTACCCCACCACCCAACTCTTCACGATTCAACACGTAAACCTTCGGCACTAAGGACAAGCACCCCACTTCCAATCCGCTCCCTAAAAACCTCAACCGCGCCGCGGACTTTTCATCCTCGTGCCCGAACCCGTGGCCGAGCATGGGTCCTCGGCGTAGGTGGTACATTGAAAGCGCGAACCGGGCCAAGTCTTCAGGAAACGGGGTATTTTTAGAACCGGCGTCGCCAGAAAAGCATCGCGCGACGTCGCGAACTCTATGCTCGATCCATTTAGAGACAATCTCTGCTGACTTTGCGGACTTTGTCTTCTGCACGTCTAGAACCGTTTTCTTCGCCGCGAGAAGGGAGGCGACAGGAACGTCGATTGCACGGGCGTACGCCACGCGAGACGCCGTAATAGGGACGCGAACAGTGGCGCACTTCGCGACGCGTGTACTTTCGGTGTCCACCCACACGATACACTGGAGAAACATGAATTTATTCTCGTCGAATAACGTGTCGCTGTCGTACTCGAAGAAAACGGAAACGCTCTGCGTGTGGGTATTAAAAGAAAAGAGATCAGTCGAGATGTCGGGCGATAAAATAAATATAACCGATGCAAAAAATAAGTTACTGTATCGCTCCTCATGAAACCACGCGCCTACGAACGTGGGCGACGCGCAGCTTTCTGTGAAACGACCTGGATAAGTTACTCTCGCACAACCGTTTAACTCGGAGCCCGTTGTGCTCGGGAGACGAGCTGGTAAGCCGCGCGCTGTGTGAAGAAATGAATAATAACTCAAGACTTCAAAAAACAAAAACAAAAACAAAACAAAAAACAAATGTGGACTCCGCACAAAGCCCGTTCGCACACGTGAGCACGGTGAGCTGTGTGGATTCCGGTTCGAATCTAGCGACGACATTTGGCCAAACATCTCCGGGTGTACGAATACTGAGGCGGCAGGCTGGTTAGACGTCGCGAAAATGGTGGGTGCGAGAAAATAACGCACCTGCGATGCGTCTACACTTTTCAGTGCAAACGCGTCGGCGACGTTGGAAACGTCCCGTTCCGTCGCCTTCTGTGTTTCCTCCGCTGACATGGAGCCCGCTGGACCGATGAGCTGCGTGCATCGCACACCAGGCGAGGTTTGGATTGATAACGTCGTCGAGTTCCTGCCAATCGATTGCCTTGCCGCGGCGCTTTCCAAGTTTTTAGCGAATGCGTCGCCGAAGTCATCCTCCACCACCATGCACCCGCCCGTCTTCGACGCGAGAGGCGCTAACCGGTTCGCGTGCGCCGACTCGCGGCCGCACGAGAAAACGTCCACGGAAACCGAGAGCGAGGCGAGCTGAAGGGATAGTTGTATTGTGGTGAGTTTAAAGGAGTCTTAAAGAGCCCAGACACACGAAATCTCAAAGAAAAAACAAAAACGAAAAAAGCTCTCAGTCAAGTGTCATTTGCGTCTTCATGAGGATGATCAGCAAAGATTAAGCTATTGGAACATCAACGAGCTCGGGAGGGGTGATGGGGTGTGGAGCGTGTGTAGACATTTTGTAGACACTCTATACAAGAAAAAAGAAAAGTGGATTCTTACCGTCTCCGCGAGTTCGTTCACGTACGCCGCCGCCGCGTTTGTTTCCGCGACGAAAAATTCAGAGTTTACGTTCGCATTTGCGGAACCCGGCCCTCTGGTCGGCGGCCCGCCCAGACAAACACAGACTCGACCTCCATCATTTCTAGGTGATCTTGAAGGCGCGTTTAAATTATTATCAGAGGTGTCATCGTCACCCTTCCCCAAGTACTGACACACCACGGTTGCCGCGGTTTCAATCGCGGCGCCTACGCTTCGCGGGCGGTCTCTTTTCGCGGGAGATTTATTCGAACCGCACTTGAGCGAATTGAGAACGACTTTGATTGCGTCTCGACATGAGCCCAACTTCTGTATGAACCTGTTGGATGCACCGTGACTCTCATCACCAAGCATCACGCTTCGCAAATCACCCGAATCCGGTGACTTATGTCCTGGAACGACGTGCGCGACGGCGAGTAACCTTTTGTGTGCAGTGTTTCCATTGTCAATGCTTTGTTTGTTCATAGCGTCCTGGTCGTACGCCGAGACAGCGGCGCCGAAGGTTACGATTCCTACCGGAGTTTCCTTCGACAGGTTGTCGATCGATTGTAAAATTGAACCGCACATCAACTGTAACTCGTCGTCATCCAGGGTTTCGTCAAGCACGAAAACGATGGGGGATTTAGTTTGGTTTGAGTTTTTAGAAGTTCTGGTGAAGTTTGCGCCGGCGGACTTGCGCGTCTCATGTTCGTCACCCGTCACCCACTCAAACTCCACGTTTGGTGAACAAAGCTCGAGTAGTGCAGATGCGTCGCACTCGTTGTTTCTCAAAGCTGTGTGATCAACATTCCCAGTGCCGCAAAAGCAACACTGCCAGTGGCCGGTTGACGCGTCGACGATACAAAATCCGCTCACAAACGCGAAACACTGAACACACCGTGACGGCGCGTGATTGACGCGCGTCGATTTCGTCTCAACGTCGTTGCTCTCCTGAAAGAAAGCACCAGTCCCTATCACGGCGCCGAGGGGTAGACTCCCCACGTTGGCCAACTCTGAATCGCTGGGGAACAAGTTTGAAGATAAACGTACGCGCGCATCTTTCCTCTGTGGATTTGTTTGGGAGAAAGAGGTTAGGTTTTGATTGAATACAAGGGATCCATCACGTCGAAGTGATGACTGGTAACGTGCTCATCAAACGTCGCGGTTGGTGTTCACACAGTCACGGTTCTTACCTGTGTCGTGTGTGATGCGTGTGTGTCGTTGCCTAGAACAGTGGTGCTTCGGTGCGCACTCACGGACGTTTGCCCGTACGACGGCGCCTGTGGCTTTCCAATGAACGATCGGACTTGACCCACCGCGGGTTCGTGGTGCGTCGGGATCAAACCATCCGTCATCGTTGAGTCGACAGTGACCCTACACCGACGCACACCAACCAATACTTGCGGTCGCCCGCTGATGCCCCGCAAACGACCGCCCACCGGCGCGACCCGCCGAGTGCGCGCCGGTCGAATGTTTGCAAAAACGGGGCGATTTGATATTGAGCTCCTGTTTTTTCTAGTCGATATCGGCTTCAACTCAAGATTGACGGTCTAATCGGAGGGACAACCAAAACGCCAACGCGGCAAAAATAGTGAAGAGCAACGAAAGCATTTTTCTTGACGTCTCCGATGCACAGTGCCGCGCGCCGCGGCGCGTCCTCCGCGAATCGCCGCCATGAATCGCGGCGTTCCCGTCAACCGGCGGTCGATGCGCGCCGCGCAGACGTCGATGTACGCCGCGGTCCGGGACGGAAGCTGGGACGTGGTGCAGGTCAAGGTGCGACTAAGGATCCCTCGATTTCCAATTCTCGCGAATGCATCTCACCTCCGAATCTCGTCAGCCTCCTTTCGTGAACGACTCCTGACCTACCTCCCCCCCACACGGACACCACTCAAATCAAAACAGTTGACAAACTTCGCCACCACTGCGGCTGTGACCACCGCTGTATCGGCGGTCGTGGCCACCGTGTTACTGGTGGTCTCATTCTTACTAGTCGTGACAGTCCGATGGCTCGTCGTGCCAAGCGCGCCGAGTGCGACGCACCAGGAGTTGTTTTTAGACTTTACGCTTGCTGAACCTACGGCCACGGCGGTGTTCATGCCTCAAAGCAGCATCAACGCGATCAACGCCCTACCCGCTGAGAAAATCACGCCTTCCATTTTACGATCGAACAGAGTCATGGCGAGTGGGCAGAAATTCGACATCAGCGTGACGCTGGATTTACCGGAGTCGAAACACAATGTGTTAGTGGCGCGGACGTTTCAAGTCACGAGCACGTTGTTGACTGCGAACAACGTGGTTTTAGCCAATGCGACTCGCCCGGTGAACGTACAGTTCCAATCCCTCGAGGTTAAGTTGGTGAAATTATTGCTGAAATGGCCTCTATATGCGCTTGGATTGGCGACGGAAACGCAATCCATAAAACTTCAAATGTTTTCGTCAGTCACGGAGAAGAAAGACTTGCCCCTTGCGAAGATTGAAACGAAAATCTCACCTCGAGCGGGGTTGGAAAAAACCCACGAGGGACGTGTGCCTGACGTACACAACACCTATGCTGACGTTTCCCTGGATATGAATTTTTTGAACAAGTTTCTGTATAATTATCCGGCTTCGTCATTCGTGCTCATGCTCGGCGCTACCTGGGGGTATTTATGCGCCGCCGCGTTTTTGCTGTTTTCAATCGTTGTGGCGCTGGGACTCGTGAAGTCGCCGTCTAAGTTCGCAGAGGAGGTGGTCGCGAGAGCCATCGGGGTGATCAAAGGCGGAGATACTTCCCTGGACCGATTCGCGTTTCAGTCGAACATGTTCGAGGGCACGAGCAGTGACGACGAAAACTTGAGTGGAGGAAGGAAAAGTACAGAGTCTGACTCTAGCTGCGCTTCGGACCTGGGGGGGCCGAGCACCGAGGGGCTGCGGTACCGAGGCGCGCCGAGACAAAATTAGTGTTGATGTAGTGGTCGTCCCCATGTGTATTATACTTTTTCAATCGTCTCAACTACCGAGCTATAGGCCGAGAGCTATAGGCCTATACGTTCACCCTCGTCATGTCAAACCTAATCTAATTAATTCTGCCGTTCCATCATGTGCTCGACGAATTCGTCGATGAGGTACGGCCAAGCGCCCGCCGGGTCGTACCCCGACATGTCCTTTCCAATGTTCTTACTGAACTCTAACAGTTGCGTCCATGTATCACGCGTCACCGCCTTGCCGTGCTCTTTCTCAAGGAACGTACACCACGCGTCGCACAGATCCCACCGCTCGCTTAACAGCACTTGGAACATTCCCAACGCGGTTTCAAGAGGGAGCGATTTGTGGCTCGGTTCCTTCGCGAAGTCGAAGCTGTATTCGAAAACCTCTTTGAACGTGGAAGGGGAGGCTAGGTCGTTGCGTAACGTAGGGATCTTGGCTTTTAACTTCGCAATCGTATCGCACTCCATCGCGGTCATACCGGTCATGAACTCACACTTCAAAAACACGCCCATCGACTTCGCGGTCATCTTCCAAGCGACGACCAAAATAACGGGATCCACTGGATCTATGCCGATATCGGCGCACAGCTTTTCGATTCCCCCGGCGTCGATTATGTCCTCGTCGTGCGTGTTTGTTGGAGCGCGGTACGAGGCGTACGTCGCCTCTAACGTCTTCGGGTTGACCGAACCATTAGTCCCTCCTGATGAGAAAGCAGAACTCGGCGAAGTGAAGAACGTCTCAAGTCCAACCTCGAGATCCCAGCCCACCTCTTTCGACTTGAGCACCGCGATCGCGGTCTTCTCGTCGGAAACAGCGACGGCGGCGAACCGCCGCACTTTGTCCTTCTGGGATTTGTTCAACCGGTTCATCGTTGGAAACCGCCGCCGGTGTGCGGAGGCAACGCAGCGTGCGCGGATCGGTTTGGCCGAGGAAACGAAACGAGGCCAATAAAACTCAAAACGGGCAGCCCAAAATCTCAAAAAAAAAAAAGCTTGCGTGGCAAAAGATCCCGCGAAAAAGACCCCAGTCAAAGACGCGCACGGCTGCAACGAGGCTCAAGCGGTGAGACGAGATGGTACGCCACCCCCTTTTCGAAATCCCCAAGAATCCATACCTTCCGTCCATCTCCTCGCACCCGTCCTCTGCGCGGACCCTAAACCCTTCCCGTTCGCGCCTGCCTCCCCCCGTTGTTGGTCTTGTCCCATGACGTGTTTTCCGTAACAAAACACAATGTCACGCCACGTCCTTCTGGCGTGGCACACAACATCTCGCTCTTATTCGTATCACTCACCACAATTCCACTTCCAACTCGACACCCATACGCTTCCCCTTCTTTCGTCTCCAGGGCGGCGTTTTATCACGGCGAAACTCGCTGCGTCACACCCAACAGGGGTCGCCGAGAACGTCGTTGGGATTGGAAACCTCGGCGCCTTTTGCCGAGACGGATTCAAAATTCGAGCGTGACACACTTCCAACCGAAACAACCAAAAAAAGTGAAAGAAATTCGCCAGCCTGCGCGTCTGCGTTACCCGAGCCCGTGCACGATTCCCCCGTGGGCACCTCCGCGAATTTGATGCGCGATATCTCCGTGCGCGGCATCATGGTACAGCTCGAGCTTACTGGGGATGATTTCCGTGATCCTACGAGACGTGCGAAATCACACAGCGACACCTCCGTTGCGATGGACGCCGACGACTTTTCTGAAAATTTCCAGCTCTCGCTGATTCGCCGCATCGCGCGCCTTCCCCCTGACTTGTCCCAAATCGTGTTCAACGCATTGGTGTGTTCCAAACGATTACCCCTAGGAGGCGTAAAATTAACGGAGCAGTTCAAGTTCCTGTGGACCATAGATTTATCGGAAGTCGGCGATGACGTCGGCGATGCGATTGTCGGAACGCTGCTCATGCAAAACGTGAACACCTTGCTCTCGCTGAGTTTAGCACGGTGCGTCTCGGTGACCACTCATGGCTTAAACCCCCTGAAAATCCTGCCGTTTGTTAATTTGAACATGTTGGACCTCTCCGAGTGCCCTAGCGTGACCGACGGAACGCTTCAAGTCCTTTTACAAACCCCCAACTTGCACACGCTCCGGCTGGAAGGGTGTGTTAATTTAGAAGGAGGTGGGTTGAAACACGTCGCTTCGTTGAAAAAACTAAAGCACCTCTCCCTGGAGCGCTGCGCAAAGTTGAAGAGCGTTACCGTCGATCTTTTGTCGGACGATTCAGGACCGCCTTCGCTAGTGGGCAGTGATGACGAAGAGGAACATGTCACCCCCCGGCCGAAAAAGCAAAAGTGCGAGCGCAGGAATAGTGCGAAGAAAGAGGACAGTATTGGGGGGGTGCCGGCATTGGGGAATTTGCAAAGTCTGGAAACGCTGAACCTGGGGTGGTGCAACCAAGTTTCGGACGACGACGTTTTTTCGCTAAGGTCGTTGACGCAATTGAAAACCCTAGTGCTGGCACGCACGAAAGCGGGCCCTAGATCCGCCTCCGCGTTACGTCATTTCAAGAACCTAATTTTCCTCGACTTAACCGGCACGAAGTTCGACGACATCTCTGTCTCCGTGTTGACCGAGCTCCACGAAGACGACGTTTCGGATATGGACACGGACGATGAGGAATTGAATTATTCAAACCAAAAACAAAATATTCAAATTCTTCCCTCGCTCCAAACGTTATCCCTGGAAGCCACCGCGATTACTGGGTTCGCCGCGAGCGGTATCGCTAGCTCGTTGAGTCATTTAACAGGGCTGAACGTCGCGTTCACGGAGATGAGCGATGAGGGCGTGAAGCAGCTGGCGAAGATGCAAACTTTAAACACGCTGAATTTGGATTCGTGCCCCGTGGGCGACGTCGCCGCGAGGTGGATCGCAAAGTTGAAAAAACTGACGAGTTTGACTTTAGCGGATACGGACGTGGGCAACGAGGGCGTGGAGAACCTCGCTCGAGGCGCTAAAGAACTCGTGCATCTAGACCTCGGCCACACCCTTGTTGACGACGAGGGCGTTGCATATTTGAAAACATTTAAGTTCCTGAAGTCGCTCTCCCTGGATTCGCGGCTGGTCACGGACACGGGGGTTGTCGCTGCGATTTGCGACTTGCGTGATTTGGAGACGTTAGACCTCTTCGCTGCGAACGTGACCGATGTCACGACCGCAGCCTTCCGAAACCTGAATAAACTGAAAAGCCTGGAGATGTGCGGCGGGAACATCACCGACGTCGGCGTGGCGCGGATTTCGAGTTTCTGCACGCAGCTCGAGACGCTGAACCTCGGACAGAACAGCGGGGTGACAAACGACGGCGCTACGGAAATTTCCCGGTTAAAACACCTCATGCAGTTGAACTTAACTGGAAGTCGAGTCACTGATACCGGTGTACGTTCCCTGACATCTTTAAAAAACCTCACCACGCTTGCGGTGAAGGATTGCCGCGGCGTGACGAAGGAGTCCGTTACCTATCTGAAGACCAATTTGCCGCGACTGGCGGAGGTTACGTTCGCGGACCGGGAACGGAAAACAGTGCGGGTGTTGAACAGCCAAGGGGAAGTGGAGGATGAACCTGAAGGTGTTTCTGCACTAGGCACCCCCGTCCTCGTCGCGCACCAAATCGTCGAGGAACTTACATCGGAAGCAGCCGCGCACGAAGTCACCATGACGACTGAGATTTTTCAAGAGGAAACTTCGGATGACGAAAACTTTGAAGACGTCTACGAAGACGTGAATTGAAAAGGGGCAGACTAAATGCCTATAGAATAATTAGCTCTTGTTTTGTACACTGCCTGTATCCATACTACCGCCGGAAATGCGGAACCGCTAGACATAGTCTATGCCGTTCGAAGAGGCGACTGGTAGCCCGTTGTTATAAATTATCTTTATCTTAAAAAATCGTCACCTCTCTTCAACCCTCTCTATTTCTCGTAGATATCCCTGAAGTGCGTCGAGTGTCTTTTCGGAATCTGGTACCTCTCCTGGATGAGTTCATCGGCTTCCTTGAGTTTCGACACTTCCAACACCACAACGTTACGCACGTTCCCCCGGGTAACTTCCAGGGTGATGAACTCGTCTTTGCCGTGAACGCCTTTTCTCAGCGCCTTCACGAACGCCGCCATGTCCGCCACCGGCGCTCCGTTCACAGACGCGACATAATCCAACCCCACGGAGTCGAACGTGAACCCGACGTTGACGTCGTCGGATAGCACCTGCGATAACACTACGACTTCCTTTTTATCCGGCCCGGAAATTCCGTCGTAGTACTCCTCCACCAAGTGCGTCGGCGCGTCCTTCAAGTCGCCGCCCCAGGATTGAAGGTACTCCAGGGAAAGGGGCTGGAAAAGCAGTCCGCCCACTAGTAGGAAGGGAGGCCGCACGTCGTACTGGCCTCGGGGGACGAGCTGTCTTAGGGCTTTTAGGGTCACGTCAACGGTGAATTCAACGCCATCTCTTAGCATGCGAATCGGCACGACATCGCCGATGAACCTGGCTTGAAGAATAGCCACCATCGCCAGCCTCTGGCCGAGGAAAACAACGCTCCCGTCGTTCGCAAGCTTCACCCCATCCACCTCCATCAGCACGTCCCCTACTTGCAACGTGCCTTCCGCGGAACTGCCGTGCTCCACGTGCGTCACCATCACCCCGCTGTGTTCTGTTTTCATTTTCAAAAACTTCCGAAGACTGGGCGAGTTCAGGAGTTGCAGGTGGACGCCGAGGGAAGGTAAGGTAGGGGACTTTTTATCAGCCTTTTTATCGGCCTTTTTATCAGCGTCGCTCTTTTCGTCACTCTCCCACCCGCGCAGAAACCTGTCCACCACCGGCGCGGGGACCATGTGCCCCTGATTCTCCACCGATGACCCGGCATACCCCTGAAACGCAACACCCACTAAACCTCCCGTGGTTTGAGACAAAACCGGGCCGCCCGAATTCCCGCTGTTGATCGCCGCGTCCACGGTCACCGCTAATGCTCGCGCGTGTGAATGAGAATAACTTTGCACTTCTATCCTACTCACCACGCCTTCCGTGATTGAAAGATCGTTGCCCCCGACCGGAAATCCCAGCACGTATACCTTCTCGCGCAACTTTGGCAGCCTTACTTCTTTGTTTTTCGGAAGCGGTACCGGTTCCACATCCTGCAAACCGTCCATCACCTCCACTAACGCCAAGTCCACTTCGTGCAACACGGAAATCACCTTGCCCACGTGCTTTTCTGGTGAGTTCGCGAGCTGTACCTGAATGAACGTCGCGTTCGCCACGACGTGCGCTGCGGTTAAAATAACCCCACCTCCTGACTCCGGATCGCCGGTTCGTTTAATCACACACCCGCTTCCCGTGCTGCGCTGCGCGGTTTTGTTGCTCCACGGGTTGACCCAATCCGGCTCTTGGAACGTCACCAGCAGCTTCACAACCGCTTTGTACTCATCGAGATCGAAGGGAAGGTCGTCGTCGTCGATGGAGTCGGTGGGGGAGACTTCGTCGTCCTCCTCCACGTCGACCACGACCACTGCCCCTGCACGAGTCCGCTGTGAAGCGCGTCGCGTGGAGGACAGATTGGTACTCCCGCGTGGGCGTCGCCCGAGCGCGGCGGTCCTGACCGCCGACTTTGCGGGCTTTCCATTTGCACGAGCGCCGGACGCTGGGCGCAGCGAGGCCATGGAGCTCATCGCGACAGCCGCGGACATCGCGCGTTACGGCCTACGAACTACGCAATTCGCCGAAAGAATAAAAACTGCCGTGGGAACTGCCGCAGTGCGTGCGGAGTGTAGAGCTGGACTCGATAAGAGGTTGGTAGTGACGTCGCATTACGGTTAGGTTTTAGGGGTTCGGTAGTGTGGGAACTCGGAACTTGAGAAAAAGTGCACGCCAAAAGAAACCAAAATTCCATTACAAACTGACGCCACCTGACTCATTGCTCCCCCTCCGTCTCTTCGCTCAACTCAGCGGGCAAAAGCGTCAGCACAGACACGGTGTCCCCCTTCCCAAGTTTCATCAGCGTGACCCCCTTCGCGCTGGGCCCACTCTGAGGCCTGATGCTATCGACGTCGTACCGGTTCATCACGCCGTTTTGCGAACCGACGATTACGTTTTCTATTTTTCCCTCCTCGAACCCGGTGACGCACATCGCGGCGACCGTGTCGCCTTTTAAAAGACCCATGGCTCGCTTTCCCCGGCCTGCTCGTGTCTGCTGCTTAAACTGACCCAAAGAGATCCGCTTACCCCGGCCACTTGAAGACAGAATGAATAAATGAGGACCGACGGATGTGGGTAGCGAGGCGTAATCATTTCCTTCTTCTGACGACTCATCCGTCTCTGCATCCTCACCTCCACTCTTACTCCCCTTGTCCAACTCAAGCGCCTTCACGGTCCCTCCAGGCACCACCGCCATCCCCGCCACGTTTGCCGGGAGGGCTTCGCCAGTGTCATCCTCATCTTCACCTAGGGTTTTCAAACTATCTTCTTTCGATGCTTTGAACTTCATTGCCTTGACGCCCGACGCCGCTCGGCTTTGAGGTTTCACCGAATCCGAGTCAAAGTGAATCACGCTCCCGTCGATGCCGCCGATCACGATACCGTCGCCCTTCTTGACCATCTCCACGTGCTTCAAACGGTCGCCGGGGCGTAACAACAAAGCCTTCTTGCCGTTATTCCTTATACTTATGAACTCAGACGCACAAGTTTTTTTAATCAACCCTCTTGCGGTGACCATCACTAGATGCGGCTCTGATTCTCCGCACAACTCAGATGATTCCTCAGCGCTGCTCACGGGCAACATCGCAGTGATGGATTCGCCTTCTGATAGCTTCAAAACCCGGGTGAAGGGAGTACCGAGCGCGGTGGTGGACGCTTCAGGTATGGTATAAGCTCGGACAGCGTGCACCCTCCCCCTATCGGTGAAAAACAAAACCGTGTCGAGGCCCAAACAATGCGTCGCCTTGGTGACCTCGTCGCCGCCGCGCATCTTTCCCATGTTTTTTCCACGAGTTGCGCGGTTCTGTTTTGAAAACGTGCTCGGGTCAATCCTTTTAATGTACCCCCGCTGGGTCATGATCATCAAACCGTCCTTGTTCAAGCTGTCCAACGTGACGTTGTGCTTCTTGGCGAACAGTTTGGCGGCGTCTCTGGCGCGTTCACTGTCCGTACCTGAAAGGGCATCTTCATCTCCATCGCAATCATCATCTGTTCTCGCCGCTTGTGCATCCGCCGCCGTCCGATCAATCGCCGTCCGTCTCTCAATCCCAAACTGCGCACTCAGCTCCTCCGCTTCCGAAATCACAGTCTGAATCACCCGGGAAGAATCCGCTAGTAGTCCCTTTAAATCTGCAACCTTTGTTGATAACTCAGACTCTTCTTGATTCAGTTTGTCCCTCTCCAACCCGGTTAATCGTCTCAGCGGCATCGCCAGCGTCGCCTCGGCTTGCTTTTCGCTGAGCCAAAACGGTTTCTCCATCAATGCGAGTTGCGCAGCTTTACTGTCAGGCGCAGCTCGAATCGCCGCGACTACCGCATCAGGGGCAGCTTGGACTGCGAGGTACCCTTCAACAATATGCAAACGCATCTCAGTTTTTTCCAACTCAAACCTCGCCCTCCTCTCCACCGCATCAACGCGAAACTTTAAGAATTCCTCAAACACGTCCATCAGGGAAAGCACTTTCGGTTCCCTGCCCACTAACCCCACCATGTTCGTGCTGACCCGCATTTGCAGCTTCGTGCGGGTGTAGAGCTGTTCTCGGACGAAATCGGCATCCGCGTTTCGGCGTAACTCAACGACGACGCGCATGCCGTCTCTATCACTCTCATCTCTGACGTCCGCTACTCCTTCAATCTGTCGAGAATTAACCAAATCAGCAATCTGTTCGCAAAGCGCCGCTTTGTTCGTCTGGTACGGGATACTCGAAATGACTACGCCTTCGCGGTTCTTCGCGGATGTGGAGCCCTTGATGGTTTCAACCGTGGCGACACCTCGTAGCGTGACTCCTCCCCGGCCTGTTTTGTACATTTCTTTGAATCCGTTCACGGGGTACACGATTTCGCCGCCGGTTGGGAAGTCTGGCGCGGGCATGACTTGCAATAAATCGTCGAGAGTGCAATTTTCTGGATCCTTTGCATACACCGCCAACGCGGCGGCAACCTCCTTCATGTTGTGCGGGGGTATAGAAGTGGCCATGCCCACTGCAATCCCAGTACTACCATTGATAAGCAGGTTAGGCAACCTAGCAGGTAACACACTCGGTTCAGTCTGACTGCCGTCGAACGTCTCCGTGAAATCAACCGCGCGGTGGTTGATATCGGCGAGCAACATGGCTTCCGCGAAACCTCGCAAGCGGCACTCGGTGTATCGCATCGCCGCCGGGGGGTCCGCGTCTAGCGATCCGAAATTTCCATGCCCGTCTACTAATTGCGCGCTCATAGAGAAGTCTTGTGCCATTCTCACCAACGCGTCGTACACGCTTTGATCCCCGTGGGGATGGAACTTCCCCAGCACTTCGCCGACAACCCTGGCGCACTTTTTGAATGGCTTTTTCGAATCCAACCCGAGCTCGTGCATGGCGTACAGGATGCGTCTGTGCACGGGTTTCAGACCGTCTCTTACGTCAGGTAAGGCTCGGCCCACGATCACGGACATCGCATATGCGAGATAACTCTGCTCGGCTTCTACGCTCAGCTCTAGGTCCATGATGCGCTCTTCGCTCGTGTCGATGCCTTCACCGCCACCCGCGATGACGCGCGTGATGTGTGTGTTTGACTCGTCTCTCCCGGTCCCGGAGGAGTGGAACACTCGTGTGCTTGAAAACGCGCCGTGCGTTGAGATGGGAGATGCGTGTAGGCCGCCCCAGCTCGTGCCATCGCCGGTGGCCTGGACGGGCGCCAGTCTTCGGGTCGCGCCAGGAAAGTTACTTTTCGGATGCACACGCGCGGTGGTTGAAGACCCGGGGCGCGAGGCACCCGCTAAACGCGCCAAGCGCCGCAGCAGCTGAGGTCTCGATGACATCGCTCCGACGCGCACACTCGCAACAGCTAAGCTATCGACCATCTCAGAGCATCAGGTGCTTGCGAAAGTGGGGGCGGTTTGAAATCGCCCTTGCTTTTCAGCTGAAACTTTGCCAAAAATTTAGTCGACAAGACAGATCTTGGCTAAGGTCCTCACAACCGACCACGCGGTGGCCACGCTCGTGAACGGCGAACTTCACCAGAAGCGATGCTTCGCCGCGCGGCTCTCTCTTCGGCCCGATGGCTCGTGCCCTGTGACCTGAGCGTCGCGTCCTCAACGGGGACACGCGCCCTCGCTCCCGTGGCGACTCAAATGGCGGTGCGTGACTACTCAAGCCGTCGAGGTACTCAGGGTCGCGTGCGCGGCCGCCGAGGCACTCGAGGCGCCGCCCCCCCCGCCGCGGACGACCCATGGGAAGAGGTGCGGGATGAAACCACCGGTCAGACGTACTGGTGGAACGTCAATACGAACGAAACCACGGCGTTAGGGGAGGCGAAGCCGCAGTTTACTGGCAATGATTATGGTGGAGCACCTCCGCCCGGCGTGATGAAACAGGGATCAAACGCGGTGGCGAGACCGAGCGGAGGCAGCATGCTCGGCGGGTTCGGGAGCATGGTCGCGGAAGGCATGGCCTTCGGCACGGGAAGCGCACTGGCGCACAGAGCCATCGGGAGCATGTTCGGGGGAGGGAGTTACGGGGGATACGGCGGCGCGAGCGGCGGCGGGGCACCAACCGCAGATGCGCCCGCGGAAGCCGGCGGCGGCTGGGGCGACGAGATGGATGACATGGACGGCGACGGGGGCTCATTCTTCGACGGGTTCGATTTCGACGAGTAGGAAGTGTAGCAAGGGTTGTATATCAATGATAATGTCACTATCAGCACTGATTCTTTTAGCCACTCTGTCAGAAAAACTTCCTTCTCATTCCTTCTATCGATCATTGACGGAAGCGCGCCAGGTAGGGCCGACTCGGCTTAAGGGATTGGATTCACACGGTCCGAGACACGGCGACGTGACGTGTGTCATAACTCGTAGATAGACTAAATACCCTATAGCCCCTTGACATGGCCGAGGCGAAGGAACGCGGCAACGCATTATACAAATCCGGCAAGTTCGCCGAGGCGGTCGTTGCGTACGACGAGTCGATAAAAGCCGACCCCAACGTCGCCCCCGTGCACGCGAACAAAGCCGCGGCGTTGAGTGGCCAGGGAAGAAGGTATTTCGAGAAAGCGTTGGAGTCCTGTATTGAAGCGGTGGCGATTGACCCTGCGTATACACGCGCGAAGACACGGATGGGATCTCTGATCACGAAACTCGGCGAGCTGGATTTCTCGGTTTCACATTGCGAAACTCTAGTAAAGAAAAACCCAGACTCAACGTCAACTACCGTATTACTCAAGCAACTTAGAATGTTACGCGACGGGCGGAGGGAAGGGAACGAGATTTTCAAATCTGGGGACAAAGCAAAGGCGAGGGAGATATACACGACAGCGCTGGCGGCGGCGGCGATTGTCGGCGAAGAAAAAACCGAAGAAAACAATACCTTCGAAGGTAATTCTCATTCTCATTTAGCACAAATCCCGGGCTCCGGCTTGTTGCTGTGTAACAGCGCTGCGTGTGCGTCTTCTCTTGGGGATCACAAATCCGCTTTGGAAG
>MDSY01127008.1_pt1 | contig 41939 bp, 33 predicted proteins | sample 811131 | NCBI WGS metagenome assembly MDSY01 (sample SAMN05326643, study PRJNA326480) | marine metagenome | isolation source: seawater | place: Atlantic Ocean: South West | collected 2010
AAGAGTATAAATTAATGTCAAGGGGTAGAGCTCTCTTAGAAGTACATAATCCTCAAAGTAACGATATAATTAATAAGGCGAAAGGAAGGTTAAAGTTTGATGAACTGTTTTACATTCAAATGAAAATATTGAGGACCAAAGTCGCTAATAAAAAAAAGTTTAGAGGTTTTGTTTTTAAAGAAGTTGGAGATAATTTCAACAAGCTTTATAGTGAAATATTGCCTTTTGATTTGACTGGTGCTCAAAAACGAGTACTTAAAGATATTCGACGAGACGTAGCCTCCGGTTATCATATGAATCGATTGGTTCAGGGTGATGTTGGTAGTGGAAAAACATTAGTTGCATTAATGGCAATGTTATTGGCAATTGATAATGGTTTTCAGGCCTGTTTAATGGCTCCAACTGAAATTCTTGCGCAACAACATAAGGCAGGGCTCCAAGAACTTGTAGAGCCTTTAGGAATTAAAATAGGTTTGTTAACGGGATCAGTAAAAACAAAAGACCGTAGAGTTATTCATGAAGGAATAGAATCTGGAGAACTGAAAATATTAGTTGGGACTCATGCTTTACTAGAGGATAAGGTTAAATTTAAGAATTTAGCAATTGCTATTATTGACGAGCAGCATAGGTTCGGAGTGGCTCAACGATCGAAACTTTGGAAAAAAAGTGTAAGTCCTCCGCATATTTTAGTAATGACAGCAACTCCAATTCCTCGAACGTTGGCGATGACTTTATATGGTGATTTAGATACCTCCGTTATTGATGAAATGCCACCAGGAAGAAAACCAATAGTAACAAGGCACTTTAAAGATAGTCAGAGAGTTAGAGTTTTAAGTTTTATGAAACAGCAAATTGACTTAGGCCGTCAAGTTTATGTTGTTTATCCACTTATTGAAGAATCTGAAACTATGGATTACAAAGACTTAATGGATGGTTATGAAGGCATAATTCGTTATTTCCCAAGGCCTAAATATCAATTAAGTATCGTTCATGGTAGAATGAAACCTGCTGATAAAGATTTCGAAATGAAACAGTTTGCGGAAGGGAAAACCCAAATAATGGTTGCTACAACTGTCATTGAGGTGGGCGTTAATGTACCTAATGCCTCTATGATGGTGATTGAAAGTGCTGAAAGGTTTGGATTAAGTCAATTGCATCAATTAAGAGGACGAGTAGGAAGGGGTGGAGAACAGTCTTATTGTATTTTGATGACTGGACTAAAGTTAAGTAAGGAAAGTAGAACGAGAATGGAAACAATGGTTCGAACAAATGATGGTTTTGAAATAAGCGAAGTGGATATGAAGTTAAGAGGACCAGGAAATATTGAAGGAACGCAACAAAGTGGATTATTGGAGATGAAAATAGCCAACATTATTCAAGATTCAAGGATTGTTTCTTTTGCTCGATCAAAGGCAATGGAGATTTTGGAAGTTGATCCAGATTTAATTGATCCTAAAAATCAGGTTATTTATGAACATCTTGAGCTTTCCTCTGGAGGTAAAATAAATTGGGGGCGTATAAGTTAAATTTAAATTTTTAATTAAAAATGTGTTGTTATTATTTAATAACCGTAAACTAAATATGGTTTGATATGGTAAGTTTATGTCAAATCAACTAAAGTTAGTTTATTATGACATATTCATTTAGTAAAATTAGAGAGCTTGTTAATGTTAAAAATATTGGGGAGTTCAAGGCTCTATTAAATCAAATCTCTCCTACTTTTTTCGATAATCGATTTGAGAAAACAAAATCTGAGTACATAAAATATTTAAGTAGACTTTTTATACAAATAGATAATGATTTTCATTTTGTTAAGATTTTAAAGCAGGATAAGTATACTTTTCAATTAAGGAGAGAAGAAATTGTTTTAAAAGCCCATCTAGATCTTTTACTTGAAGAGCTTCCTTATGAGTTTATTGTTAAAAAAGCAGTTTAGAAATTAACGAAATCTTTTGTTTATCTTATAGATATGATTAGAGTCTTATCTATTGATGGTGGTGGTATTAGAGGTATTCTTCCTAGTCAGATGTTAACTAAATTGGAGTATTTAGTTAAGTCTAAAACCGGCGATACAAGTGCTAAAATAGGCGATTATTTTGACATGATTGCGGGTACCAGTACTGGAGGAATTTTAGCAGCCTTCCTTTTATGTCCGAGTGCAGACGGAAAAGCTAGGTACACGGCAGAAGAAGCTGTCTCAATTTATTTAGCTAAGGGTGAAGATATTTTTAAAAATTCGTCAACAAAATTAGTTGAATCTCCAACGGGAGAATTTGATGAAAAATATATCTCTGAAAATTTAGAGCATATTTTGAAAGATAAATTAGGTGAAGATTTGTGGTTGTCGGATTTAATAAAACCTTGTTTGATAACAGCTTATGATCTAGAAAACAAAAAAGCAATTTTTTTTAATAAGCTCAAGGCATCTGAATCTAATCATGATTTTAAAGTATGGCAAGTAGCAAGAGCAACAAGCGCTGCACCAACGTATTTTGAAACAGCTAAAATTGAGAATAGATTAGGTGATAAGTTTAGCTTAATTGATGGGGGTGTATTTGCCAAAAACCCCTCATTGTGCGCCTACTTAGAAGCGCACCAAAATTTTAAAAATAGTAATAGTGAGAAAGTAACTGCAAAAGATATTTTTATGGTCTCATTAGGTACTGGCTCTAACCAAAAGCCTTTCTCTTTTGATGAGGTTGAATGTTGGGGTGGTGTTGATTGGACAAAGCCTTCAGTAGATATGATGATGTCAGGATCTACTGAAACAATCGATTTTCAATTAAAGCAAATATTTGCATCTGAAGATGTTTCGAGTCAATATGTGCGTATTGAACCTAAAACAGGAACCTCAGATTTAAGTATGGATAATGCATCAAAAAAGAATTTAGAAGCGTTAAAACTAGCAGGAGAAAACTCAGCGAACGATTTCGAGGGAAATCTTAATTTTATTGCTGATCAAATTATAAAAGGTTCCTATTGAAAGCTCATTATTCGTCATCAAATTCACCGTCTTTCCAAGCTTTTATCAATCTTCTCCATGCAAGTGGATTAAGTAGGTTGTTGGCAGGCAATTGTCCGTTTGAGTATAAACGAGCAGTTTCTTGGTCGAGCATGTATTTTTGATTTCCACTTGCTCCTAAATGTAAATTAAGAGCTTGTTCTTTAAGTATATCATGGTCAAGATTTTTCTTTGCTCTTGCAAGGTCACTATCCTTAATTTCGGTATTTAAAAACGCAAGTTTAAATTGCTCGTAACTGGGCCATACTTTAATAATTGCCGTTGGGAGGTTAACAGTATCTTGTTGAAGAATTTGAATTAAAGAATATTGTTTACTTTTCAGAGTGTCAGGTATTACATATTCTTCGTTTTTAAAGCCAATACTTGAAAAAACTAAAGTATCACCAGCCTTTGCTATAATACTGTAAAACCCGGAGTAATCTCCCATGGTGCCAGAGTAATTACCTTTAATTAAAATATTAGCAAAAGGAACGGGTTTTAGACTATCTGAACTTACAGTTACTCCTGCAATTTTGATAACAGCTCTAGATGAGTCATTTTGACCGAATCCCAAAAAAGGAATTAAGGCTAAAATAAAAATTAGTTTTTTCATGAAAAAAAAGTTGCTGCTAAAATAGGTTTTCTATTTGGTATTTTTTCTATAATTTTCAATTCAAGCTAATTAAAATGTGTTGTCTTGCGTTTGTCTTAGTTTGAATTAAACAATGTCCAAAATGTGTCAAGGTGTAAAATTAAATTAGATAATTATTGTTTGTATCATTACTCTAAGCTTTAAAACTCATTCTAAATGAAAAATGTGTTTACATTATTGTTTTTAACAACTTTAATAATCAAGGTCGTAGGTTTTAATGTAATTGGTTATTTGCCTTCTTATCGATTTTATGCTATCAATAATATTGACTATTCTAAACTAACTCATGTGATGGTTTCCTTTGTTAATCCTGATATTTCTGGAGTATTTTCTTTTTCCGAAGATATATCAGAGGTTGTTGAAGCAGTAAAGCCTTATGATTGTAAAGTTTTTATATCTATTGGCGGAGGAGGATTGTCGGAATCAATTGAAAATATATACGAGACTAAAACAGAAGTAGGAAATCGTTCTGAATTTATTCATAATCTTTTAGATTTTGCTCGTGAAAATAAAGTTGATGGAATAGACGTAGACTTAGAAGGATCATTGGTGCAAATACCTACATATAATGGTTTTATCCAAGAATTGATTGATTCTGCTCATGCTTCCAATTTTGCAGTGAGTGCTGCGCTAGCTAAATGGACAGGAGGTAGCGTTGATAATTCAACAGTGGAAATGTTGGATTTCTTAAATTTAATGTCTTACGACTTATCTGGTCCTTGGACGTCTGAGGGACAGCATTCACCCTTAAGTCAATCTCAAGGAGACTTTAACTTTTGGCAGGAAAAGGGAGCTTCAAGTGAAAACTTAATGATTGGTTTACCATTTTATGGATATGAATTTAAAGAAAATGAGACTGTAGCATGGACTTGGTGTGAAATTGTATCAGATTATCCAGATAGTCTTAGTCAGGATAAAATTAACACAGGAAAAGGTAATTTATATTTTAATGGAAAAGCAACAATAGAGGATAAGTTACAATTTGCTAAAGCCAATAAAGCTGGAGGAGTTATGATTTGGGAGCTTGGGCAAGACTGTTTTGATCAAAACTCATTATTAGAATTAATTGATGAAAAGGTTCAAAAATTAATTGGTTTTGAAGAGGTTCAATCATTGACTCAAGTTTTTCCTAATCCTACAAATGATTTTTTAACTATTGAGGGCTCAAGTTACTTCGGATTTAAAATTTTTGATTCTTTTGGAAAACAAGTCTCGGAAGGAGTTGGTTCAAGTTCGGCGATAATTGATTTAACATCAGTTAATTCTGGGTTATATATAATCTCCATTGAAAGTGAATTTTATACTTCAACCTTCAGACTGGTGAAAAACTAAAAAAATACTATTTTTGTTTTTATGATTTTAGGAATTGATGTTGGTGGAACTACCGTAAAGTTTGGAATTGTTACTGAGAAAGGTGAAATCTTGGCGACTGAGCGTCATGATACTTTGGAACACTCAAATACTCCAGAGGACTTTATGAATCTCTTAATTGAAATTTCTAAAAAATATATTGCCAGTTATCCTCAAGTAAAAGGTATAGGTATTGGAATCCCTGGTCAGCTTTCTTTAGATAGATCTACGCTCATCCAGGCCCAGAACTTAGGAACTTTAAATGGGACTAAAATTGTTCCTATTTTAAAAAAAGCTTTTCCAGGTTTAATAGTCAGGTTAGAAAATGATGCTAATTGTACTGCTTTAGGAGAAATGTATTTTGGAGGTCATGATAAGGATGAATTCATTATGATTTCACTAGGAACTGGTGTTGGAGGTGGAATAATTGTTGAGCGAAAGCTTTTTATTGGTGCAAAAGGAAATGCGGGTGAAGTTGGTTTCTTAGTTGTTGGGCCCAAAAGACAAGTTTTAGAAAACTATTTAGGTCAACGTCATTTAACTAATTACGTAATTGAGGAGTTGAAGAAGTCTGATAACTCGATGAGTTCATTACAATCGGAGTCTGATTTAACTGTTGAAAAAGTATTTCATGCAGCAAAATCTGGAGATAAGTTTGCTCTAGCTATCTGGGATTATGTTGGGGAGTTATTAGGGGAGACAATTGTTGGGTTAGCTCATGCGTTTGACGTTACTAAATTTGTAATTGGTGGTGGAGTAGGTAAGGCGTACGAATTATTTGAAGGTCCTACAAAAAAAACAGCTTTATCATATTTTTCCTCTTATTATGCAGATACTTTAGAGATTTTACCTGCAGGTTGTGAGGCTGATACGGGTTTAATTGGTGCTGCTTCATTGGTGTTAAACGAGTTAGAAACTTTTTAAATATCACAAAATTATTTTTGCAGGAAAAAGTTTCATTTTATAAATGAAACTCTTTTTATATAAATTCCTTAAAAACTTCTAAAGAGTTAGGGTTCTTCATAGCGTCTTTACTTGCTGCTTTTTCTATTGAGATTCCTGAAAGTATTTTCTTCACAGGTGCCTCCATTTTTTTACCACTTATTGTATAAGGAATTTCTTTAATTTGATAAATTTTATCGGGTATATGTCTAGGACTAAATTGAGTTTTTATGGTTTTCTTTATTTTTCTCTTTAATTTAACATCTAATTCAATTCCATCTTTTAAGCAAACAAACATGGGCATTGATTGGGTCCCATCTTCGTAATCAACACAAACTACTAAAGAATCAGAAACCTCTTCAAGACTTTCGGTGGCACTATAAACTTCACTGGTTCCTATTCTAACTCCACCTCTGTTTAGAGTAGCATCTGATCTTCCATATATTATTAAAGAATTTCTATGTGTGATTTTAATCCAATCACCATGGCGCCACTTACCAGGAAACATTTCAAAATAACTGCTTTTATATCTGATGTTATTCTTATCATTCCAAAAATATATAGGCATTGATGGCATTGCATTTTCTATTACCATTTCACCTAGTTCTTCAACTACAGAATTGCCGCTCTCCGAGTAAGCTTGAAGATTTACACCTAGCATTCTACATTGAATCTCCCCTTCAAAAACAGGTTCAAAGGGATTTCCACCTACAAATCCACTGCAAATATCTGTTCCTCCACTTAATGAAACTACCCAGGCTTCTGGATTTACTTTATCATAAAACCAATCAAAACATTCTGGAGGCAGAGGTGATCCCGTAGATCCAAAAGACTGAATGTTACGAATTGTTTCGTTTTGTTTGAAATCCATACCTTCATTCATACAATAAATATAGTAGGATGCTCCGGCGCCAAAGTGGGTTATTTTTGCTTTTTCAGCAAACGACCACAAGGCTTTTGCTGAAGGATAGGCAGGAGAACCATCATAAATTGCAACAGTGCCACCTGTTAAAAGAGCTGAGATAGCATAATTCCACATCATCCATCCCGTTGTTGAGTACCAAAAAAACCTATCTCCTTTTTTTACATTTTGGTGAAGACTTAAAGCTTTAAAGTGCTCGATTAAAATACCACCTACAGAATGCGTTATTGCTTTTGGTTTTCCGGTGGTGCCACTAGAATATAAAACCCAGATTGGGTGACTAAAATCAACTCTCTCAAATTTTAAATCTGTTTGCTTTTCATTAATTAAAATGTCATTCCAAGCACTTGCGTCTAAGTCTGCTTCTATATCATGAATGTAGTTTACCAGAATCGTGTTTTCAATACTTGTTATGGATGTTTGTATTGACTTAATATCATCGGTTTTATCAAAGACTCTTCCGTTGTATTTATATCCGTTAGTTGCAATAAATACCTTTGGTTGTATTTGATTAAATCTATCAATTATTGATTTTGTGCCAAAATCAGGTGAACAGCTTGTCCATATTGCACCAATTGAATTTGTTGCTAAGAAAGCTATTATTGCTTCTGGAGAGTTAGCGAGCATTGAACAAACTCTATCTCCTTTTTTAACACCATTTCTTTTTAAAAAATTGGCTATTTTTGCTGTTTTATTTTTTAATTTATCGAAACTAACTTCTTGGTATTGATGGCTTTCTCCTTGAAATACTATAGCAGGAAAGGAAATTGTTTTGTTTTTGAAAACATGCTCAGCATAGTTCAAACTAAGCCCTTCAAACCACTTAGTTTCATGCATGGATTTTGGTTTAGTTTTAACTTCTTGGTATTTGCCAGAATAACTAATGTCAAAATAATTTACAATACTTTCCCAAAATTCATCTTGATTTTCTACGGACCAATTCCAAATATCTTGATAGTTTGATAAACCAAGTTTGTGCTCTTTATTTACCCATTCTTTAAAAATATTCATGTTTGAATCCTTCGTAAAGGCTTCCTTTGGGTGCCATAAAATATTTGGAGATGACATAAGTTGAAATTTGATTAATTACGTGAATTTAATACTTTGAGTTTCTACGTAACAGCCATCCATTAAATTGTTAATAAATGAACTTGATTTTTAAGGAAATGTTGACTAAGGTTGTCTAAATTTGGTTAAACGCTAATACTTAGACCACAAATGAAATTTTTTATCGACACAGCTAATCTTGATCAAATTAAAGAAGCACAAGATTTAGGAGTTTTAGATGGAGTAACAACCAATCCATCTTTAATGGCTAAAGAAGGAATTAGCGGAGACGCTAATGTAAAGCAGCATTACTTAGATATTTGCAATATTGTTGAAGGTGATGTTTCTGCAGAAGTTATTTCTACCGATTTTGATTCAATGATCAGAGAAGGAAAGGAGTTAGCAGGATTACATAAAAATATTGTTGTTAAAGTTCCAATGATTAAGGATGGAATTAAAGCAATCAAGTGGTTTACTGATAATGGAATTAAAACAAATTGTACGTTGGTTTTTTCAGCAGGGCAAGCTTTGTTGGCTGCTAAGGCTGGAGCTTCCTATGTGTCGCCATTTATAGGGCGGTTAGATGACATATCTCATAGTGGAGTAGGTTTAATTGATGAAATTAGATTGATTTATGATAATTACTGTTTCAATACTGAGATTTTAGCAGCTTCGGTTCGTCACACTAGTCATTTATTAGATTGCGCAAAGATTGGTGCAGATGTAATGACTGGGCCATTAGGAGTTATTACAGGTTTGTTAAAACACCCTTTAACAGATAGTGGCTTGGCAACATTTTTAGCTGATCATGCTAAAGTAAATTCTTAATTATTATCTAATTTATAATAATTAAAAGCCCAAGGTAACTCCTTGGGCTTTTTTACTGTAAAACGACAATGATACTTGAAATTCATCCAGATAATCCGAATCCTAGAACAATTTATCAGGCTGTTGATTACCTTAAAAAGGGTGGTGTAATTATTTATCCTACAGATACTGTTTATGCATTTGGGTGCGATATAAATTCGAAAAATGCAGTTGAAAATATTTGTAAGTTAAGAGGGATTAAACCAGAAAAAGCTCATTTTTCATTTATTTGTAATGATTTGTCGCAACTTTCTGAATATGCCAAACAAGTTAGTACTCCAACATTTAGAGTAATGAAATCTGTGCTTCCTGGACCATATACTTTTATTTTAAATGCAAGTGGATATGTGCCAAAGTTATTCAAATCGAAGAAAAAGACTGTAGGTATAAGAGTTCCTGATAATAATATATCTCTTGCCTTAGTGGAGGCATTAGGAAATCCTATTATGAGTGCTTCCTTAAAAGATGAAGATGAATTAGTTGAATATACAACTGACCCTTATAATATTCATGAGCGTTATGAACATCAGGTAAGTTTGGTTTTAGATGGAGGCTTCGGTAATAACGCACCTTCTACTATTTTAGATTGTACAGGAAATGATCCTGAGTTAATACGAAAGGGTCTGGGTGATGTGTCATCTATTTTATAATAGTACTAAATATCCAAATAAATAAGTGTTTTTCTTTTGAGATTATTCCTTAAAAATTTTATGCTTCGATTTTTTTTAATGAACTTCTTAAGTTAGATATGTTTAGAAAAACAGAAAACAATCTGTAACATCATTATTCTAATAAATATTTTCACTTAATTACTTTTGGAAGTTTATTTGGAATGGAAGTACAAAAGGAGATTAAAAGTTTAAGCCTTCAAAAAAATATTTAGAAATTAACCTTGAAATATCTTTTTCATAAATAAATACTTAGATAAAATTAACGAGTCGTAAGAGTAACCTTAATAAGGTAGAATTATTCTTTAATAGAAATTAATTTTCACATTCTATGTAAATCTATTAGTTTTACCCAAAATTAAGAAAATGACGAAAATCAAGTTTGGAACAGATGGTTGGAGAGCTATTATAGCTAAAGAATATACAACTGAAAATGTAGCTAGAGTTACTTTAGCAACTGCTCAGTGGTTAAAAGATAAGTACGAAAACCCATCTGTTGTTCTTGGTTATGACTGCAGGTTCGGTGGGAAAATGTTTGCAGAAACTTCTGCCAACGTATTAGCTTCAAATGGAATTAAGGTCTATTTATCATCAGAGTTTGCATCAACACCTATGGTTTCTTTAGGTGTTGTTAAAAAAGAGACATCAATTGGTATTGTAATTACAGCTTCTCATAACCCTCCAGAATATAACGGTTTTAAACTTAAGGGAGGATATGGTGGACCAATGTTAACTAATCAAGTTGAAGAAATTGAAAATATTATTCCTGACGTTTCTAAATTTGATGTAAATTCTTCCATTAAACCCTTTATTGATAGTGGATTAATAGAGTATATAGATTTGGAAGATATGTACATTAAACATGCTGAAGCAAATTTTGATTTGGATGCAATAAGAAATTCTGACATGAATTTTGCTTACGATGCAATGTATGGGGCAGGTAGAGACGTAGTTAGGAAATTACTTCCTGATTTGACATTCATGCATACGGATGATAATCCTGGTTTTGAGGGTGTCGCTCCAGAGCCTATTCTAAGAAATTTAGGAGAGATGTCCGAGGTTATAAAATTAAGTGAAAATATTGATTGTGCTGTTGCCACCGATGGAGATGCAGATCGAATTGGTTTATTTGATTCTTCAGGTAACTTTGTTGATGCTCACCATATTATTCTCTTATTAATTAAATACTTAAAGGAAGAAAAGAATTACACGGGCGATGTTATTACTGCTTTTAGTTGCTCAGAAAAGGTTAACAAACTTTGCAGACACTACGGATTAAATCAAATAACTACCAAGATTGGTTTTAAATATGTTTGTGAATATATGCTTGACGGTGGATTCCTTTTAGGGGGAGAAGAGTCAGGAGGTATGGCAATTCAAGGACATATTCCTGAAAGAGACGGTGTTTGGATTGGTTTAACGCTTTGGGAATACATGGCAAAAAGTGGCAAATCTCTAGAAGAATTAATTGATGAAGTATATGATATAGTTGGTCCCTTTGCTTTTGAAAGAATAGATTTACATTTACCTGAAGAGCAAAAGCAATCCGTTATGAGTGATTGTGCGTCTGGAGCTATAAAAGTATTAGCTGGTCGTCCTGTTATTAAAGTCGATGATACGGATGGTTTTAAGTTCTTTTTTAATGAAGATGAATGGATAATGATTAGACCATCTGGAACTGAACCAGTTTTGAGAACTTATTGTGAGTCCGAATCAAGTGATGGAGCTATTAGGCTGCTTAAGGATGCTCATAAGCAGTTGTTAAAGTAGTGCTAGGAATATTAAATAAATACTTAAAAAGTCCGATTGTTTATATAATCGGACTTTTTTTTATGACGCAAATTGGAGCTGCTCAAGTTAATACAACCTTGTTTAATAGAGTTGATAGTTTGTCAAAAAGTCGATTTGTAGGAATGATGGGTGCTGCATTATCAGGAACATGTGCTACAATAGGTCTACTTTCTAATGAATGGTACAGTGAATACGATAAAGTATCCTTTCATTTTTTTAATGATAACAACGAGTGGCTTCAAATGGATAAGTTTGGCCATGGTTTAACAGCATTCTATGGAGGAGTCTACGGTTATAACGCCTTAAAGTGGACTGGATTAAATGAAAGGTCGTCAATTTGGTTAGGTGGAACTTATGGATTTTCATTTTTATTAGCGACCGAAATTATGGATGGATTTTCTTCTGGTTGGGGAGCTTCAAAAGGTGATTTAATTGCAAATGGTTTAGGTACAAGTTTGTTTTTGGGACAACAGCTTTATTATGGTAGACAAATAATCACGCCTAAGTTCTCATTTTGGCCCAGTAAATTTTCTAAATTTCGTCCAGAATTATTAGGCGATAATAATTGGAACAGATGGCTGAAAGATTATAATGGTCAGGTTTATTGGCTCTCTTTTTCTTTGTCAGATTTTGGTGTTAACAAAAAGTTTTTTCCAAAATGGTTGTCTTTGTCATTTGGTTATGGAGGCAATGGAATGCTAGGGGGAGAATTTAATCCATTGATAAACGAAAAAGGAAACGTATTGCCTGATTTTAAAAGAGAAAGGGAACTGTTTTTATCTTTTGATTTAAACTTTCAAAGTTTAAGAACCAAGTCACCATTAATTAACACTTTAATTAAAGGAATTTCTTTTTTTAAAATTCCTTTTCCAACACTAAAGTTTAGTTCTAGCAGTAGCAAAATTTTGTTATTTCATTGAGTTATTCTATTATCTCAATAGGACAAGTTTTTGAACTGCTTTTTCGCAGTCTCCTGTAACATTTTTTACGCTAATTTGATAAATATACACACCACGTCCTATCTTGTCTCCAAATTCATCTAAACCATTCCATTCTATTGGACCAACACGTTTTGATGAAGTGTCGTATGTCCCACTTAAAGTTTTAATTATTTTCCCGGATACAGTATAAATATGAATTATAACATCTAAAGTATTGGAGTTTTGGTTGTGTTCAAAAAAGAAACCTGTACTAGTTGTAAAAGGGTTAGGATAGTTTAAAACATGTTTCAAGGCGAGCTCGGGATTATTTTCAATAATAAATTCTGTGTATGCTTTAGATGAATTATTTTGATTGTCAAATACCCTAAATTCCAAAGAATGTCTTCCTTGATCAAGTTCATCTATTGGATAAATAACTTCACCTTGTTGAAATGATTTTGTAGATGGTATGTAGTAATCATTTAAAACATAATTTAAATCTGATCTTTCATCAATTGTAAGGTTAATATCTTTGCCTACATCGTTAGGTATAATATTAACTCCGCTTGAATCAGTTAGTTTAGCAATAAAAATAGGAGAAGGAGTAACATTATCGCCAAAAACAAATGATGAATCGTCGAGATAAATTTCAATATTCGGACCAATATTATCAGTTATAATATTGGTGTCTGTACCTCCGATAAAAATACTTTCATCATATCCCGTGGCATCTCCTAACATTGAATCTACTGCATAAAAACTAAGTCTTGCGAGGTCAAAATCTTGTCGAGCATCTTTTGGGACGAATATTTTAGCTTTAAAATATCCGTTTTTAACTTTAGCTTTCCCGAGAAAAAGAAGATCTTCTTGAGCTGTGTATGAATATGGAACCGATCCATTATCATTAGCTAATGTGATTAGAGGTTTAATTTTATCGAAAAGTAAAATTTCAACCCAGCCATTAAAATTTAGGCTTTCATTATTCATTGGATTGAGAACTTTACCATGTATCGTAGGAGTTGAAATAGCCTTGATTGTATCTGTTTTAATTTTTTCATAGGATACGCTGTCAAGTATTATCTTATTAAGAGGTAGAGCTAATTTAACAGCTGGATCCCCTAATAAAGTAAAATTCCTATCATTTACACCTCCATTACTAACTACTTTAGTTCGCTTAAAAATATCGCCAATGGTTAAGTTTTGATCATTTATCGATGCTTTTAGAATTTCGTAAAAAGTTTCATTTAACTTAAAATTAGGAATTGAGAAAACAAGCCTTACTGTCGTAAATAGTGCAATAGCTCCTCCTTGAGGTTTTAAAATTAAGTGTTCTCCAGCACTGACTAACTCAGGATTATCAAATCGGCTAAATTCGCAAGTTGCAGTCATGAACAAGGGGAGTTTATTCCTATTTACCATAGATTTAATATCATTAATTAAATATATTTGCTCAGAAGTCCATCCTAATTCACCGCCATGACCAGTGTAATTTACAATCAAAGCACCTTCCTTTAGTTTTTTGTTTAATTTCTCTTTAGTCCCGGGCGAAAAATATCCTGCGCTGCTACTTTCTTGAGGAAAAGCATCAACATAAATTTTCTTTTGATTCAATATTTTAATTGTTGTGTCAGTTAGTTCTGCAAGTGAATTAGACTGATTGATGTGGGTGTTTCCATCTCCATCATCCGCAACAAACAATATGTTGTTTTTCCAATTTCCTTTTGAAGTAAGTAGTTTCTTTTCAAAATCATTAACACTTGATATTTCGGAGTATTCGTCGTAATATTCAAATATTTTATCAATTACTTTTTGGGCCTCTAATTCATTTTTAGCAGGAATTCTTCCGACTCCTAGATCTAAAAGGTCTGAATTATTATAGGTTCCTTCATGGTCATCCATTAAACCATAAAAATCATCTGTGACATATGAACTAATAAGTTTTACTGAATTCAAAGATTGAAATGTTGGAATGTAATTAATATTGTTAGCTATTCTATCTTTTGGGTCATAGCTTCCTTTACCTAATAATAACACATATTTCAGAGAATCTTTTGTTCCTTGACCTTCCTTATAAATTTGATTAATAAAGTCTCTAATTGAAGTGGCTTCAGCTCTTCCAGATGAAAATTCGTTATATATATCGTTTACGCAAACAATCTGACCACTTAAATTATCTCTTCTTGAATGTAAATCAATTAACCTTTGAGCTTGCTCTTTAAAAATTTCATGAGTGACTATTAAGTAGTTTGATGATTTAAGAGCGTGAAGATTTTGGTTTTGTATTTTTGATATAAATCTTGGTGAACTTGTAAGATTATCATTAAACACAATGAATTTTCTAGTTGTGTCTATTAATGAATTAAAGGTAAGTCCACTATCATTTTTATTGGAGTTTATTTCAAAGCTCTTTTTAATATCGGTAACATCCCATACTTGTGGTTTTGATAAATCAGATAATATATTTATCGAATTTATAGAATTATCATCTTTTGAGATTATAAATATATTTTCACTTGAATCAAGTTTTAGCCTTTCCGTCGTATTTAGAATAAAAAAATCTAGCCAACCTGAAGCTTTATCAGAAATATGAAAAGTGAGATCAACTTTTAAACTGTCTTTTTCAGCAATATTAAAAGAATCGGTAGTGTATGTTTGGTTAGCAAATTTAACATAGTCTCTGTAGTAAATGCTACTAACTTTCTCTATTTGAACAGATGAAAGAGTGTCTCCCGCAATTGAAACAGATACTTTATTATTCGGATCATCAAAAGTATATCTAGAACAAACTTTAAATTTAAATTTTAAACTTTTGGGCTCAATTAAAGGCGCGTTATAACTATTTGAAAAGGAAAGAACTCCTTTTTCAAATTTTTCTCCAACCCATTGTCTTCCACTTTTAATAAAATTTGTTAACTCTAATTCATGATGATAAAACTTGTTGAAATCATAAATTGTTTTCGAGGGAGTAAGTGTTTCTTGGGTTTCAATCTTTTTTCGAGAGTCAGAATTTGAACGTAAAAAAAAGTAATTATAATTAGAGTATAAATTAATTTCATTTTTAAGTAAATTGTCACTAGAATCATAAAAATTTTGACCATTAGCTTCAACGTAAAATAATAAAGATGCACCAGGACCAAAAATCCCATCACTTGAACCTTTCAATTTAGATGGTAATTGGATCAAATCTTGAGGACGTTCATTACCAACTGTAAAGTCTAACATTTTAGCCCAATTTGAATAAATAGAAATGTCATCATTTTCAACAGGTCCATTAATAATATTTAAATCAGTTAACTCTTCGTAAGTTATTTCATATATGCCAGAATGATCAAATTGAAACTTATACCAATCGCCTTCACTTAGCACTGATGAATTTAATTCATCATTTGATCTTAATTCTAGATTATTTTGGATGCTATTAAAATTTAAATCTAAAGTGATTTTAGTTAATTTATGTTTTATGCCATTTTTTAAAAAAAAAGGATAAACAATTAGATCTGATTGTTTTACATTATTTGCAATTCCATTAAGTACAGTTATCTTAATGTTTTCGGTCCAATTCCAATCTTTTAAAGCTTCTTTTTCAACTGCACTACATGGTAAATAATTTATTGAAAGAATAGAGTAATTAGTGGATATGTGTTTGTTGAATTTTGTCTTAGAAAAAGAAATAAAAGAATCATCAAAAAAATTATTAGTGAAAATTACTATATTATTTTGATCAATTTGACCAAGAGAATAGTCTTCAAAATTGATTGTAATTGATTTTGAATAAATTGAAGTTTGCAGTGCAAGAAGTGTATATAGTAAAAGCCTACGCATTATTTAACTATTTTTCTTCTAAAAATACGGGATTATAGGTGAAGAAATTGTAATAACTGCTACTTTTTTAACATTGATTTGTTGTAATTTTTATAAATGAAGAACGTACATGATTGTAATTTTCGACAAATTATCATTATAATTGTAAACTGTAAAGTTTTGAATATGGGGAAGAGAAACCTGATGTTAACGTGTTTGGTATTGTTTGTTTCAGTCTTTTTTAATGAAGGGGTAAAGGCTCAAGATCCAGAGTTTACTCAGTTTTATGCAAATCCTTTGTATCTGAATCCTGCTTTTGCTGGTAGTTCTAGGTGCCCAAGAATGGTCATGAATTATAGGAACCAGTGGCCTGGTATTAATAAAACTTATATAACATACTCTGCATCCTATGATCAACATGTAGATGCTCTAGGTGGTGGTTTTGGTATGATAGTAACTCAAGATGCCGCAGGTGATGGTACAATAAACACTACAAATGCCAGTGCAATTTATTCTTATTACTTACCAGTAACCAATTCTTTTTCTGTTAAAGCAGGAATTCAAGCATCTTATGCTCAAAAAAGTATTGATTGGTCAAAGCTTAATTTTGGTGACATGATTGATAACCGTTACGGATTTATCAAAACTACGAATGAACAAAACCCAAATAAAACTGTAACTAATGTTGATTTTTCAGCTGGTTTATTAGGTTACAGTTCGTCATTTTTTATTGGGGGAGCTGCTCATCATTTATTAGAGCCAGACGAAGCATTTTTAAGTGAGGGCTCAAGTCCGTTGCCCATGAAGATAACTGCTCACACGGGCGCAATTATTCCTATAGGTCATCAAAGTGCAAGATTTAAAAGAAGAAGAAGAAGAAATTCTAACACCCTTCCAGAAAGTTCAATATCTCCAAATATCTTATATCAAAAACAAAAAGATTTTCAGCAATTGAATTTAGGTGTGTACGTTACTAAAGGACCTATAGTCGGTGGTTTATGGTACAGAAACGAAGATGCATTTATTATTTTATTGGGATTGATGACTACTAATTTTAGGTTTGGTTACAGTTATGATGTCACTGTATCAAAACTAAGTAATGCCTCTGCTGGATCTCATGAGTTGTCAATGACAATACAGTTTAATTGCAGACCTAAAAGAAAGAAGTTTACCCCTGTAAGCTGTCCTTCCTTTTAATGAATATTAATTATTACATGTTAATTGTTACGTTTTGCTAAAAAGACGTTATTAATTATAAGTAAACTTATACAAAGATGAAAAAGTTGGTTACAAAGTGGTTAAAGCTTGGAGTTTTTATTTTAATAGGAACATTATTTCTGAGCTCTTGTCGTAAAGAAATCTCTACTACAACTGGATGGACGGTTAATAATCCGAAAAATGGAGGGTTCGAAGTGGTTCCTTTTTATGAACAAGAAACTGGTCCTGGACTCATTTTAGTTGAAGGTGGTCGTTTTACAATGGGGGCTGTAGAACAAGATGTTGTTCACAATTGGAATAATCATCCAAGAACTCAATCTGTTTCTTCTTTTTACATGGATGAAACAGAAATTAGAAATGTTGACTGGAGAGAATATGTTTATTGGTTAACAAGAGTTTACGGAGCTGATTATCCTCAAGTTTGGGTTAATGCATTACCTGATACTTTGGCTTGGAGAGACGAGCTTGCTTTTACGAAACCTTATGTTGAATTATATTACAGACATCCTGCATACAACGAATATCCAGTTGTAGGTGTAACTTGGTTGCAAGCTACAGATTACTGTGTTTGGCGTACTGACAGAGTTAATGAATGGATTTTGATTCGTGAAGGAATATTAAAAACTAATCCAAATCAAGTTAACGAGGATAATTTTAATTTAGACACCTATCTGAAGGGTCAATATGAAGGTTTAGTAAAAGACGAAATGATTGATTTAAACCCTAATAATGAATTTAGAAAAGTTCGAACTGAAGATGGTATTTTAATGCCTCGTTATCGTTTGCCTACTGAATCAGAATGGGAGTTTGCAGCTATTGGTCTTATTGGTAATACAATTGATGAACGTATTCTTGATAGAAGAATTTATCCTTGGAATGGTCACTGGGTTCGAAATAAGGACGATACTTGGCAAGGTGAAATGATGGCCAATATAACACGTGGTAAAGGTGATTATATGGGGGTTGCATCTAGATTAAATGATAATGCCGATATAACTGCTCCTGTAAGATCTTATTGGCCTAATGATTACGGTTTATATCAAATGGCCGGTAATGTTTCTGAATGGGTTATGGATGTTTACAGACCATTAAGTCTTGAAGATGGAAATGAATTTAGATCCTATAGAGGTAATGTTTATGACACTTATTCTAAAGATGCTGATGGTTATTATTTAGATAAAGATTCATTAGGTAAAATGGTTATGAGGCCAGTAGATATTAAAAATCCTGAAGATGAATTAGAAAAGAAAAGAAATTATAAGACGTCTCAAAATATTGACTTCTTGGATGGTGAGTTTTCTTCTTCCGTTTATTATGATGATCCTGGTATGGCCTCTTCTGAAAAGTCAAATAAGTTGATGTACGAAACAAAAAAGTACTCATTACAATCTAATATGACAAGAGTTTACAAGGGTGGTAACTGGAAAGATAGAGTTTATTGGATGGCTCCTGGCTCAAGAAGATTTCTAGATGAAGATCAAGATCAAGATAACTTAGGGTTTAGATGTGCAATGCATAGAGTAGGTGCTCCAACCGCTTGGGAATAATGAATTATTTATAACTTATTTCAAAAGCCTTCTGTTTTTCAGAGGGCTTTTTATTTTTATGATTATGGAAATTAAGGCACTTTATAAAATTTACAAAAAATGTAACTTAGAAGTCTGCACGGACACCAGGATAATTAAAAAAGACTCGCTTTTTATTGCGCTTAGTGGAGGTAATTTTAATGGTAACATGTTTATAAAAGAAGCTCTGTCATTGGGGTGTAAATATGCTATATGTGATGATGAATCAATTACGGGACATAATATTATTAATGTAAATAATTCGTTAAAAACGCTTCAAGATTTAGCTAATTATCATCGTAGTAGTTTTGATATTCCTTTGTTGGCCATAACTGGAAGTAATGGGAAAACGACAACAAAGGAGTTGTTGGTAGAAATATTATTAAAAAAGTTCAATTTATTATACACTTTAGGAAATTTAAATAACCATATTGGCGTGCCGCTCACCTTGTTAAATCTTCGTGATTATCATGATTTTGCATTAATCGAAATGGGAGCTAATAAACCAAATGATATCAAAGAATTATGTGAAATTGCGGATCCAACCCACGGGATGATTACAAATATTGGTACTGCTCACATAGAGGGATTTGGAAATAGGGATGGGGTTGTCAAAACCAAAACTGAAATGTATCGATATATCATTAATAGAGAAGGTATTTTGTTTGTAAATAATAATGAAGCATATTTAAATGCATACACAGATAATTATCCTCATTGTATTGAATTTGGAGGTGATAAAGGAATTAATTTTGAAGTGGATTCAACTAAATATGTGTTAGAATTATTAATTGAGGGTAATAAAATAAAAACTAAGTTATTTGGACGTTATAATGCTAATAACGTTTTAACTGCGTATGTTGTTGGAAAAGAGTTTTTAATTGAACAAACTGAAATTAGAAATGCTATTGATAGCTATAGCCCAAAAAACAATCGAAGTCAGATAAAGAAAACTACAAGGAATAATCAATTAATTCTTGATGCATATAATGCTAACCCATCAAGCTTAAATCTTGCCATAGATGAAATGATTTCAAAGAAGGGAGATAAATTATTTATTGTAGGTGATATGAAAGAATTGGGTAGTGTATCAGAAGAAGAACACAAGGCGGTTATTTTAAAAATATCAAAATCAGGTTATACGGGTTATTTGATTGGACCTGAGTTTAATAAGTATAATGATAGTAAGCTAATTGCTTTTGAAACAGTTGATGAATTGATTAATAGTAATGTATTAAAAAATATTTCTGGGTTGCAAATTTTAATTAAAGGTTCTAGGAGTGTACAATTAGAGAAAGTTGAACCTTTTTTATAAATCATTTTGAAGAGTGTATTTCTTTAACACCTTAAATAAGGTTGAATTTTGTAGCTGCTCTTTATGGTTTTAAAACTTGATTTAAGCACTGAGGTGTTATCTATACCATTGTAAAATAAGAGATTTTTAGGTTGCCTTTTATTTTATAATTGTCATTTGTTAAATTTAAAAAGCATTTAGTAGTAATAATTTTTTCGACGAAAAAACCTCTTATGTATCGTATATTAAACAGGACTTTCGTATTTTTACTGTTGAATAAAATCATTTATTTATGGCAAAGGATGGTAAGGCTCTAAAGTACTCGAAAGAGCAATACTTAAAATGGTACGAAGAAATGTTGTTGTACCGTAAGTTCGAAGACAAGGCTTCTGCTTGTTATATTCAACAAAAAATAAGAGGTTTTTGTCACCTATATGTTGGTCAAGAGGCTATTATAGCTGGTTATGAAACCTCACTAGGAGAAGGTGATAGTGTAATTACAACTTATCGTGATCACTGTCAACCAATTGGTAGAGGAGCCGACCCTAAAATTATAATGGCTGAACTTTTTGGTAAAACTTCTGGTATTTCAAAAGGTAGAGGAGGTTCTATGCATATGTTCGATAAAAAGAAAGGTTTTTATGGGGGGCATGGAATTGTTGGAGCTCATATTCCTTTAGGTGCTGGAATTGCTTTTGCTGAAAAGTATAGAGGAACTCAAAACGTCAATATTTGCTTAATGGGAGATGGAGCTGTTCGTCAAGGAGCATTTCACGAAGCTTTAAACATGGCCATGACATGGAAGTTACCTGTTGTTTATGTTATTGAAAATAATATGTATGCAATGGGTACCTCGGTTGAAAGGACATCTAATGTTACCGATTTATATAAATTAGGTCATGCATATGAGATGCCTTCGTTTGCTGTTAACGGTATGAAAGTAGAGGATTGCGCAGATGCTTTCGAGGAAGCCGTTGATAGAGCAAGAAGGGGTGATGGTCCAACTTTATTAGAAATAAGAACTTATAGATATAAAGGACATTCAATGTCTGATCCTGCGAAATACAGAAGTAAAGAAGAGTTGAAATCGTACAAGGACAGAGATCCAATTGCTGATGTATTAAATACAATTCAGGAAAACAATTTTGCATCTGATGATCAATTGAAAGAAATTGAAAATAGAGTTAAAAGTATCGTTTCTGAAGCTGAAAAATTTGCTGAGGAAGGTGTTTTTCCTAAAGGTGAGGACATTTACGATGGAGTTTACGCTGACGAAAATTATCCATTTATAAAAGAGTTTTAGAAACAAGAAAAAATTATAAGCTATGGCTGAAATAGTTTTAATGCCAAAACTAAGTGATACTATGACTGAGGGAGTCGTAGCTGAATGGCACAAGAAAGTTGGTGATAAAGTAGAAAGTGGTGATTTGTTAGCTGAAATCGAGTCAGATAAGGCAACAATGGAATTTGAATCCTTCCAAGAGGGAGTATTATTGCATATTGGTGTAGAGGCTGGTGAAAATGCTCCGGTTGATTCTGTGTTAGCTGTTCTTGGTGATGAAGGTGAAGATATTGTAGCCTTATTGGAAGATGCAAAAGAGAAACTAGAAGCAAGTTCATCTGATGATAATGAAGCTATAGCTGAAATAACACCTCCTGCTGTTGCTCCAACTATTAAATCAGCTCCAGCTCCAAAAGCTGCGTCTGCTCCAGTTGCTGACTTAGCTCCAAAACCACCTTCGGCAGCTCCAGCTGTGTTGAATGATAAAATTGTAGCGTCTCCCTTAGCTAGAAAAATAGCTGAAGAAAGAAATATCCCATTGTCTCAAGTTCCTGGATCAGGAGATGGAGGTAGGATAGTAAAAAGAGATATAGAAAACTTTATTCCTGGAGGAGTTGTTAACGCTAGAGAGAGTTTTACCGATGTTGGATTAAATTCAATGAGAAAAGTGATTGGACAAAGATTGTCTGAGTCTAAATTCTCTGCTCCACATTTTTATCTAACTCTAGATATTGATATGGATAATGCAATTGCTGCAAGAAAAGCTATTATTGAAGGTAAAGGAACTAAAGTTTCCTTTAACGATATGGTTTTAAAGGCAACTGCAAAAGCACTAAAACAACATCCAGGAGTAAATTGCTCCTTTTTAGGAGACAGAGTTAGGTATAATGATCACGTTAATATAGGTGTCGCAATGGCTGTTGATAATGGTCTATTGGTTCCAGTTGTTAGATTCGCTGATCAATTATCTCTTCAAGATATTTCTGCTCAGGTTAAAGATTACGCTATCCGAGCAAAGGATAATAAATTAACACCAGACGATTGGGCTGGTTCTACTTTTACTGTATCTAATCTAGGTATGTTTGGTATCGAGCAATTTACCTCAATAATTAATGCGCCTGATGCAGCAATTATGGCAATTGGAGGAATTAAACAGATTCCTGTTGTCAAAAACAATGAAATTGTTCCGGGTAATGTTATGAAAGTGACATTATCATGTGATCACAGGGCGGTTGATGGAGCTGTTGGAGCTGCATTTTTGCAAACTTTTAAACAAATATTAGAGAATCCTGTTTTGATGTATGAATTATAAATTCAACTTATTATATTTAAAAGGCTACCGTTAGGTAGCCTTTTTTATTTTACATTATGCAATCTACTCACGCAGAATTTAAAAGAGAAATACATGATTTAGATATTGTGGTTTTTTGTGATGCCTTAGAGTCTCCGGCTAATATTGGTGGCGTACTCCGATTAGCCGATGCTTTTGGAGTCTCTCAAGTTATTTTTTTTGAAGGTCTTAACAGTTTAAGTACCCGTTCAAAATCGGTTTCGAGAGGAACACAAAAAATTGTAAATTACAGCTTCCTATCCGATTATCAATTCGATGAAAGAGAATGGTTTTGTTTAGAGTTAACTTCTTCAAGTATTCCTTTAAAACAATACAAATTAAAATCAAATAAGGTTGGTGTAATTATTGGTAATGAAAATAAAGGAGTAAGAGATTTGTTTTTAAAACGATTTTGCAGCTATCACATTAACATGTTTGGTTATAATAGTTCCATGAATGTTATCAATGCTTTGTCTGGCGCTTTGTTTCACTTAACTAATTAAAATAAAAGGTTGCTACTTCTTTAGAATATCTTTTAGAGAAGAGGGTCTTTCGTTAATTTTCCAAATAAAACCTTTGAGCTCTTGTTTTGATTTAGGAAAGTCTTTTAAGGGGTAAAACGTAGCTTCAGGCATTGTGATAAACTTAATTCGATCAATTTTTCCTCTAACAAACTTTATTTTAATATCACTACAAATTGCTTGATTAACTCCTGTGTATTTGCCGTCTTCTTCTTTTGCGTAATAAATTGTTTGTCCATTACCTTTTACATCCATAATAGAAAGTTTGCCTTTCTCAAAATGGCCTATTAAATTCCTCCCTTTAACTTGGTCGAATCTCCATGGAGTAGAATCTGTTAGGGATGTGATAAACCCATTGTTTTTCACAAACAGTTTTTGAAGTTTATTATCATAATGAAGTAATTCAATAGAATCCCCCGTTAACTGACTTTCTCCATTCCAAATAATAGGATCATAAAAGAGTTTAATTAATGAATCTTTGATGTTGTAAGCGAGCGAATCACATTTCCCTTGCATTTCTGCTTGGAATAATTTCACATTTCTATATGCAAGAAAGCTTTTATTGGAGTCATTTTCTTCTCTTAGAACTAATGTATCACAAACAAGATAAAGGGTATCGTCTTCTTCAGATCCTTGAGAAAATAAAACGTCTTTAGTAATATATGATATGTTATTTTCTCTATCGAAATAACCATGCTGACCTTCAACTTTTAAATTTTCTTTGGTGTCTATTAGAACAACATTAAAAAAGGCCTCAGAAAAATTAGTTGTCTTCTCAAAGTAAATACTGTCAGCCTTTATGGATTGATTTTTTTGAGTTAATACTGCTTTCTTCTCAAATTGCCCAATCTCTAAGGAGCGATTATAATAACCAGCTTCGCAATAAATTTCTTCATTTTCAAGGTTAATATTTGTAGGTCCGAGGAAAATTGATGTTTTAGATTCAGTATCATACTCTAACGTGTCGGAGGTGATTTTGTATTCAGGGTGGTTGACTGAAACAGAGTCCTTTAGCCTTAAGTATTTCGTATTGGTGTAATAGAATCCCTTTTTTGAATATATTCGAGAATTGTCTTGTAGGGTATTGGCACCATTTAAGTAATAAACTACTTGGTTAGTTTTGTCGAAGTAGAGTAGGGATGTTTTGATAAGCGAATTTTCACTTTTCATTTTAACATTACCTATTAACTTACCTAGTTTTGTTTTGCCTTCATAATCAAGAGAATCGCCCCAAGCTTTTAATTCATTGTTTTGATTGACAAAGACATTACCCCAAGCCTGGAAGTCATGGGTTATGCTGTTAACTTCTGCACTATCGCAAAATAAAGTTGCATTATCATATTTAAGGGCTACGTCGCCTACAAGCTTAGAGTGATCTTTAGTCTTTCCTGCTTTTAGTTCATCAGACCTTAAAATCTTAACAACCTCCTTTTGGGATAAAAGGAGGTTGCTCATAAATAAGATAAGTAGAAAAATGGTTTTACGCATTTATGGTTTCTCGCATTAACGTCTGAGTTCTATCAGGTCCTACAGATACAACAGTAATAGGCACTTCCAATTCTTTTTCTAAATAAGTAATGTATTCATTTAGCTCTGATGGTAATTCTGAAATGTCTGAAAGTCCAGTTAAATCCTTATCCCATCCTGGTAATGAAATATAATTAGCAGAAAGGTTGTTTTCATCAATATTGTAAGGGAAGTGTTCGACAGTTTCGCCATTATAATCATAAGAAGTACAGACTTTCAATTCTCCAAAAGCAGAGAGTACATCTGCTTTAGTCATAATTAAATCGGTAACACCGTTAAGCATTATAGAGTATTTTAGTGCAGGTAAATCTAACCATCCACACCTTCTTGGTCTACCTGTGGTAGCCCCAAACTCATGTCCAGCTTGTCGTAAGTCTTCACCTGATTTGTCGTGTAATTCAGTAGGGAAAGGACCACTTCCTACACGAGTGCAATAAGCTTTAAAAATCCCAAAAACTTTTCCTATTTTATTTGGAGCAACTCCTAATCCTGTACAGGCACCAGCACAAACAGTGTTGGAAGACGTAACGAATGGGTAAGAACCGAAATCGATATCCAGTAAAGAGCCTTGAGCACCTTCAGCTAAAATTGATTTCCCAGCTTTCATTGCTTTACTGATATAATGTTCACTATCAATAAAAGTTAATTCTTTTAAGGTTTTTAATGAAGCCATCCACTTCTCTTCCTCTTCTTTGAGATCGTATTCAAAATCAAATTGCTTCAACATCTCAACATGCTTTGCAACAAGAGTATCATATCTTTTTTGGAAATCAGATAGTTCTAAATCACCAACTCTTAGTCCATTTCTGCCAGTTTTGTCCATATAAGTTGGACCAATTCCTTTCAATGTAGAACCTATTTTATTCTTTCCTTTAGCCGCTTCAGAAGCGGCATCTAGGACCCTGTGAGTCGGAAGAATTAAGTGGGTTTTTCTTGAAATAACAAGTTTACTTTTAACATCAACATTTAATGTTTTTAACTCATTAATTTCTCTCTCGAAAATAATTGGATCCATAACAACACCGTTCCCTATAATATTCACGGTGTTTTCATGAAATATTCCTGAAGGAATTGTGTGTAAAACATGTTTAATTCCATCAAACTCTAAAGTATGACCAGCGTTTGGTCCACCTTGAAAACGCGCGATAATATCATAATTAGGTGTGAAAACATCAACGATTTTCCCTTTTCCTTCATCACCCCATTGTAATCCTAGTAATACGTCTACTTTCATTTTAATTTTAGTAAAGCCTTTTGGCTATTTATTTAACACATTTTCCATTATTGCAAATCCCATATACTGTCAGGGAATGCGATTTAATCTCAAAATCGGTGAATTTCTTCAAGTTATCCATTACTTGACCTAATCTTGGATCGCAAAACTCAATTACTTTACCACATTTTTGACAAATTAAATGATCGTGATTTGCATACCCAAAGGCTTTCTCGAACTGTGCATGATTAGAACCAAACTGATGCTTTACCACCAAATTACATTCCATTAATAAATCTAAAGTGTTGTATAATGTAGCTCTGCTTACACGATAGTTTTTAGATTTCATATTTTCATACAATGCCTCAATATCAAAATGATTCTTGTATGAGTAGATTTCATCGAGTATGGCGAACCGTTCAGGAGTTTTCCTGTGATTATTTGTTTCTAGAAACTCGGTAAATATCTCGATTACCTTTTCTTGAATTTCAATATTCACTTTAACCTACGATTTGAGAAGTAACTAAAATAACAAAAAAGAAATGTAAGTAATAATGTAATTGTTATTATTGATATATTATTTATTAACAGGTGTGGAAAAAAGAAATAATGATTCATCGTTAATTTGGATTACTCCCTCTTTATAATTTTTCCTTCACCCAAATATGAGGTGATATTAATATCCGAAGGATTTCCCCAATAATTAATATCTCCACTTCCGTTTTGTTCTATATGAAGCCATGAATTAGCTCTTATTTCAGTTATTCCATTTGCTCGGCTATGACATCTAAAACTATCAACTTGAAAATTTTGTCCATAAAAATGTACAATTCCAGAATTGTAGTAATCACAGTACCTGTTTTTACCATTTACTGTAATGTCAGTACTGCCACTCTCAAGGTAAAATCTTGTGAAGTTGTTATTTAATAAAAGGCGAACAGATGCTTGATTGGCAATAGAGTTAAAAATCAGGTTGTTTTTTAGTGTGTCCTTGAAAGTTACTTTCCCGTTTCCTCTAACTGTCAATGAATCAATTTTAGGACTATAAACCGTAATTAGGATATTATCAACATTTCTTCTTAAGGCTTTGCATCCATTATTGTTCACTAATTTTAATAAGTCTCCTTTAACTTCATGAGAAACTCCGGATATGAAATTATTGCCACCTTGAATTTTGATTCTATATTCGTCACTCTCTATCCAGTCAACATTAAGAAAATGATTGATTTCAATACTTGAGAAAGGTTCTAAATAAACAGTTTCTATAGTTGTAGAACCAGCAGTTATCAAGCAATTGGTTTCCTTTTTACATGATATGAAAAATGTTAATGAGATTAATATGTAGATAAATTTGTTCATTAAAATTTATAACCAATTCCAAATTCTGCGTTATCTGCTTCACCTGAGTGTGTTCGTATTGATATCTGAAAATTGATTGTCTTCGTTAAATAGTATTTAATACCAACTCGATTGTAAAAGTTACCTCCTTTGTTTGCGTAGCTCCAGTCCTGATTAAATGTCTCATAAGGAGAATATATGTAATGCCCTGAGCCTATTAAAAAACCAACTTGTCCATATTTCTTTTCATAAGTTACAAAAAGTCCTAAAATCCATTTGCTGTAAGGTGTTAGTTTAAATTCGTAATCTTTTAAAAATGGTGTACTTTCATCAAAAATAATATCTGTTTGTAAGTGAAGGGACTTTCCTCTTTTAAATCCAAAGGAATAACCTCCTGATAATTGAATAACATGATATCTTTTCGTAGCAGCAAGTTCTAATGTTTTCGATCCATATATCGAACTTATAAAAAATCCATTTATTTCATTAGTTGAATCCTTTTTAAGTTTTTCGGGTATCATTTTTTTGTAATCTTTCTTAATAGATAAAGACAAGTAAGGTAGGTTAATGCCTAGATTGGGTCTTATATATGCACCATTTGAAAAATGCTGTAGACCAATCCCTAATTTACAAGAAATCATTTTAGATAAGAATACTTTATATTGAAGTGATAGGTCCGTGATATTGTTTAAATAAGAACCAATTATCATGTTTTTAGGGTTCTTAATATTATTAAAAGGCCTTTGAATAAATCCTATTCCTGATCCCAAGCGTGCGTTCCATCTCGACTCTTTATATCTTCTGAGGTTGATATTTAAATAGGGCATAAGTCCAAAGCTAAAACCCAAAATTTCTTTATTTGTTAAAGGGGCATAATTAAATATGATTCCCCAACTATTTAGCGGGAAATCCGAATGAAAGTCACCATTACCTAGATTTGGAAATTCTGCGCCAAATTCAAAAATAGGAGTAGTACCATTCATGATGGCTTTAACTGCTCCTGAATGAGGAAGAATAAATGCCCCTTTAAAATTAAACTCTAGTTGATGCTCAAACTTACTTTTGGTGTTTAGAGTCTTTTTTTTCTGACTAAAAAGAGAGGCTGAATTTAATAGTAATAGTATAGTTAATAAAATTTTCACTTTTGTAAATATAGTGATTATGATATCTGGAAAATAAATGATGGTGCTAATTAGGCTTTTGCTTTGAGCAAATTAGATTTTGAGCAACTTACAAAGGCATATATACATATTTATATTCATTAACTTTAAAACATGAATTACTTATCGGTTTCTGAATTGTCAAAATCTTTTGGAGAGTTTAAACTTTTTAAGAATGTTTCCTTTGGTTTAGAAAAAGGGCAAAAGGTAGGGTTAGTTGCAAAAAATGGTGCTGGTAAATCAACTCTCTTCAAAATCTTAATGGAAAAAGAGATTCAGGACGATGGTAAAGTTACTTACCGGGAAGGTGTAAGAATTGGTTGGTTAGAGCAGGAACCTAGTTTTGGTGATGCAGAAACAATTGATGATTATATTCAGAACTCTAACAATCCATTAATTAATCTGATAACTAGATATGAGGATATTTTAGCTAAAGAAGATACAGAGAGTGAGGAGTTTGGAAAGTTGTTGATTCAAATTGATGAGCAAAATGCTTGGGGTATTGATGTCAAAATTAATGAAGTTTTAACCAGTTTGAAATTTACAGATAAAACTCTTTCGGTCAAAAATTTAAGTGGAGGACAATCTAGAAGGTTAGCTTTGGCTAAAGCGCTAATAGATGAACCAGATATTTTATATCTAGATGAGCCAACCAATCATTTAGATTTTGACATGGTTGAGTGGCTTGAAAAGTTTATTTCAGAAAGTAATTTGACTTTGATTTTAATAACTCATGACAGATATTTTTTAGATAATGTTTGTAATGAAATAATTGAGTTAACTCCAACAGGTGTATTCAATTATAACGGTGATTATGAGTACTATTTAAATAAAAAAGCCGAACGCGATAATAATGCTCAGGTTGTTGCAAGTAAGGCTAAAAACTTATTTAAAACAGAGTTAGAGTGGTTAAGACGTCAGCCTAAGGCTAGAGGGACTAAAAGTAAAAGTAGAATTGATGCTGCTTACGTTTTAGAAAAGAAATCTAAAAGTGTTCAAGCTAAAAAGGAGTTAGAAATTTCGTCTGTAATGACACGAATGGGGAGAAAGATTCTTGAAATAGAGCATTTAAATAAGTCATTCGGTGATTTTAGAATTCTTAAAGATTTCACCTATTTTTTTAAGCGAGGGGAAAAGGTTGGTATAATCGGACATAATGGTTCGGGTAAATCTACCTTTCTTAATTTGATAACTGGAAAAGACACTAAATATGAAGGGTCTATTTCAAGAGGTAGTACAGTTAAATTTGGTTATTACAATCAAAAGGGATTAAACTTCAGGGGAGATATGAAGGTTATTGATGTAGTAAAAGATATTGCTGAAGTTGTACAAACTAAAGATGGTTCAAGAATTACAGCTAGTCAAATGTTAACTCATTTTCAATTTGATCCAAAGAAACAACACACTTATGTCGAGTTACTATCAGGAGGAGAAAAGAAAAGACTTTATATGGTTACAGTTTTGATGGAGAATCCGAATTTTTTAATTCTTGATGAGCCGACTAACGATTTAGATTTAGAAACATTAACAGCTCTTGAAAATTACCTTCTTGAATTTAATGGATGTGTTGTAATTGTATCGCATGATAGATTTTTCTTGGACAGGATTTGCGATCACCTTTTTGTCTTTAAAGGAGAAGGAGAAGTGAAGGATTTTCCCGGGAATTATTCTGAGTATCGTGAATATTTGAAAATTAATAAAGAAAAGGAAGAAAAGTTTAAAAAACAAAAAGTGTTTTTTAAACAAGAAAAAAAGCCCGAGGGAAAATCAATTTCAAATAACCTCTCTTACAAAGAAAGGTTAGAGATGAATAGTTTAGCTGAAAATTTAGAGCGATTAGAAGAGCAAAAATCTGAGATTGAGGAAAAGCTTGCTTCAGGAGAATTACAAGGGAAAGACATTAACGGATTATCAATTGAGTTAGGTGATTTGATAGAAAAGATTGATTCAATAACTTTATCGTGGATGGAATTAGCAGACAGAGATTAAATGCTGAAAATTTTCCATAAAATATTACCTGATGATTTTGATTATTCAAATCAAGATCATTTATATACTTTAATGCCTGAAAATATTAAGGCTATTCTTAGTGAAAAAAAATCTAAGAAAAGAATGTTAAGCTTAATAGGATGGAAGCTATTATTAGATAATTTGCCAGATTCTGCTTTACTTGCAAAAGTAGCTTTTGAAGAAAAGGGAAAGCCTTTTATTCCTAATTCTAATATTCATTTTAATATTTCGAATACGAAAGGAATTGTAGTTTTAGCATTACATAATAAGCCTGTTGGGATTGACGTAGAGCATCTAAGGAAACCAAATGAGATTATTTTTCCAAGGGTATTTTGTGAAGATGAGATTCAATCAATTAAATGTTCCGAAGATTTCACAATACTTTGGACAAGAAAAGAAGCTGTTGTTAAGCTCTTTGGCGGTGGTATTTCCATGGGTTTATCAAATTTTTCTGTTCTAGATGATTGTATTGATGTTTTTGGAAGAAAAGTTCATTTATCTTCAGTTGAATTTATTGGATATATATCTCATTTAGCATTTTACGATTAAGCTTTAAGGATGTTAGAGTTATCACTTTTTATTTCAAGTATTCCCATATTACAAAAAATAATCCCGCAATTTAATGCGAGATTCTAACTTCAATAACTACCAGAAAATTTCCACGTTTATTTGTGAGATAAGTTTCGAATTTCAGAAAAAATGATTTTTAAAACTCCTTGAAATCAATATGGTAATGCTCGTCGTGTAAGTTATTAATGTTTGGAGTTAATGACTTAACAATATAAATACCACTCTCTTTTAGAATTTTGCCGTATTTACCAGCGAATAGTTCATCTTTTAATTCAATTTTAATAATAACTTTTGCAATTTTTAATTTCTGTTTTATAGCTTCCTTTTGTAGGCTTAGGATATGCTGAGCAATTAGTTCAAAGTCGATTGAAATTGAGGTGTCAGCATTGTACAGCCCATTGTTATTAAAAGTTAACCAGTAATGCTTAGTTCCCAATGTGTCAAGTCCGTAAAAGGGTAAGCTATCTTTTAATTTAGGCATCATGAAATCAACACTTAATCCATTTTGGTGAGTTCTGTGAGGCCATAATTTCCCCCCATGCTGATGAGCACATTCCATTATTTTAAATTTCCTTTTAGGTAGCAATGTTTCAAATGATTCATAGCTATTAAGTATAGTTTTTAATACCTCCGAATTTAAAAAGGCCCTACCGTTTAAATAGCTTTTTTCATCAAAGTAATCAAAGTTCTTACCTGAAAATGGTATTAGTTTACCATGTTTTAAGTTTCCATTTGAAACAGAGCCTATAGATACGCTTTGGTTTGAATCGTTTGGATGTTTATTTATATAGTTACTAAGTATAGTATTTGGTTTTATAAGTTTTTTGTTTGGTGGTGTTTCATTTTGAGAACAACTCATAAGAGTCATCAACGAAAGTAGAATAGTTAATCGCATAAAATTGGAACGTGAGTATAGGATACTATATTATGAATCTTCAAATGGAAATATGTTAAATAAGGTGAAAACTATTTCAAAAGAATTGTATAGTTTTTACTTGATCTTCCTTTACCATGATAAAATGTGAATTTGTAACCTTCGAATTCAATTTCTTGAAATGCACCACCAATGTGGTCGTTTTCAAAATTGAATGTTGGATTCCCTCCAAATATTGGATTTCCTGATTCTTCAATAAAACTAATTTCATGAATTGGCTTATAAAATTTACCGATACAAACATCCATAGCGTTTCCTTTGTTTGGATCGTTAAAATCTCCTACATCCTTTGTGCCTGTGGTCCAAATATGAATTTGGTTATTAATGATTTTTATTTGGGCACTTAAAAGGTTTTTCATTCCCGAATTCCAACCATTATTTCTAGGTAGAATGTTTTCATGTTTAACAACCCAATGAATTAAATCAGTTGAATTGGCTTCGCAAATAAACTCTTCATTTTTCTTGTTTTTGGAGGTGTAGTACATGATCCAAACATTTTTATACTTAACTACTTTTGGAGAGTATACGTCGTGATTAGAGAATTCACTTTTAGGATTTGGAGACAAGATAGGATTTGGATTTATTTTATACGGTCCATCAAGTGATTTAGAAGTTAAAACACTTATAAATGTTTTATTTTCTGCATCGTCGCCATAAACAAATGAATAATATACTCCTTTATGAAAAATAACATCTGAAATTAAAGGAGTTACTTTCATCTCTCCGCTAGAAGAAGCAGCATTCCAGGGTATATTTTTAAAATCAGAAGGTGAAAGTAAATGTTTAATACTCCATGAATATAAGTCTTTACTTTTCGCTAGATACAAATTAACTACATCTGTATCACATTCGAAAATGTGGGTTTTAAAAAAACTGTCTTTTTTGTCGAAAATAATTTTTGAGAATCCCCAACTCCCTATGAGTGAGTCGGAAAATTTTACTGGATATCTATTTAGCTTCCAAAAAACAACAGGCAGTTCAATGTTAAAATCGCTATTTAAAGGTCTAATTATTAAGGCGTTTAATTTTGGTAGAACCTTCAAAATAGTCCAAAATTTTTCCTTTCCAGTATCAAAGTAGGGTTTCCCTGAACCCTGTCCTAAAATCCAAGAATTATTTAAATTAAAAAGTATTGAATCAATTTCTGAATTAAAAAATAAAGTATCTCCTTTTTTTTGTTGAATGTAAATATGTTCACCTTCAATGCTATTATTACCATTAGTATTTGAGTAATAGTAATGTTGTTTTTGAAATGTTATGTTATTTTTTTCTCCTGAGCAGCAATAAAGAGTGAAAGCTACAGCTGACAAAAGGAAAATACTTTTTAAGGATTTCATGTTACAAATTTACGCTCTTTTGGGTGAAAAAGACAGCTAATATTGTTTTGTTAAAAAACAAGAGTTTTAAATTATTAACATTTTAAAAAATCGAATTTAACCACTAAATCAACTAGTTGTGAAATAATTAAAACTGGAATGTTAATAAAAAAATAACTATCTTGCGCGCCCGTTGCTAAAAAAGAAAACATGAAGATTGTAAGAAATGGAATAGTAGCAATATTGTGCGTTTTCTTCTTAGGAAACATTTTAGGAGGTCAAGGCTTAGAGGAGGGTTCACCATCAAAAGAGGCAATTGCATTAAGTTATTTTGATGCGCTGAAAAGTAAATTTGGGGAAGGAGTCAAAAAAGAGGATCTTATTTTAATCATTGATAGTTTAATTAAAAATGAGCGAATCGATCCTGAAATAGTTTCATTGTTAAATAGTAAAGTTAATGAAGTCTATTGTGAAGTTTCATGGCCAATTGATACCAATCCATTTCCTGCTCATGATTTATATAAATCTTGGAATACTTTATTACCTCACCCTTATAGTAACGATATATGTAAACATGATTCGGAAGCGACGGTTTGCTTAACCGATAATTATATGAATTGTGGATATAGTCACCCTTTTGAGGGAGTTGTTACTTCTAAATTTGGATGGAGAGATGGAAGACGCCATAATGGGATAGATATAGATCTTGTTAGAGGTGACTCAGTCGTAAGTGCATTCAGAGGCGTTGTAAGGCTAGCGAAATGGACTGGTGGTTATGGAAGAACAATAGTTATAAGGCATCATAATGGCTTGGAGACAATATATGCTCATTTATATAAGTTTTTAGTAAAGGCGGGTGATATTGTTGATCCAGGACAAGTAATTGCAAGAGGTGGTAATTCAGGAGCATCAAGAGGAAGCCATTTACATTTTGAAACAAGATTTAAAGGAAAGCCAATCAACCCTCAATCATTGATTGATTTTAAGACGTTTAAATTATTATCCGATTCATTGGTGATTAGAAAAACGAGAGATGGATACGTTGCTTTCCAAACTGGCACCTTATTCCATAAAATAAAAGGAGGTGACTATTTATACAAAATTGCTTCTCAATACGGTATTTCAGTCAATCAAATTTGTAAATGGAATGGCATCAAACGAAATGTGCTTTTAATTGCAGGAAGGGAATTAAAGGTTAGTGAGTAGTTTTTATATCAACAGTTAAGTTTTTCTTTGATTCAAAATATAATTTTACAATGAGGTAGAAGAATTTTTAAAACATCTATTTCAACTTGAGGAATCTTATTTCCACTAATATCAAGAACTTCCAATCCTTTTAAATTATTTATATCTTCAGGAAGATAGGTTAATTTATTATCTCTCAAGCTTAGTTCTTTTAAAGTTTTGAGCCCTAGTATCTCCGTAGGAAACTCTTCTAAATTATTCTTATCAAGGTTAAGTATTTGAATAATCTGCATTGAAGCAAAAGAAGAGTCTAATTGAGTTATACCTGAATTTACAATTAAAACTTTTTTCAACTTTTTATTTCTGTCTAATCCAATTGGAAATGCTTTAAGGTTGTTTTTGTAAATTATAAGCGATTTTAAGTTGTATAGTCCTGATAACTGGTCTTTTAAATCAAAAGTATCGGCATTATTAACTTGAATTTCTAATTCCATTAAACTACCTAAATTATTGAATGAATTTGGAAGACTATCCATTTTAATGTGGTGTAAAATAATACTCTTAATTGTAGGAGTTAAGCCTATGGATTCAGGTAGTTTTTTTAAGGGGTTTCCAGTAGATTTTAAGTACATGAGGTTTCTAAAGGAGGAAATAACCTCAGGAAGAGAGTCGATATTATTATTTTTAAGATCAATAACGTAAAGCTTATTAATCTTTTTAATCTTTTTAAGATTTTTACTTAAATCTTGATTATAGCTTTTTAGCCGGTAACAATTAGTCCCGTTTAACAATGCTTGTGAGTAGTTATTGTAAATAGTTGATCCATAAGGACCATAAATTTGAAACGGATCAAGGCTGCTTTGAGAAAATGAGCATAAAGGGGTTATTATGAAAAAGAGCACTCGGAAAATAAGCGGCATAATTTAATATAATGATTTTACAATTTATAAGATGGTTCTAAATATATGGCGCAATTAATCTTTTAAGACTGAATTAATGAGTTTTAAATTTTCTTTTAGACTTACTATTTCAGCTTTTAATCTATCCAATTTCAAATAGACATCCTTAATTAAGGAATTTGCTCCTTTTGAATTTCCAAAGAAGCTTAGGTTATTTTCATATTGTGCAATATCTTTTTGAAGCTTACTTATAAGTTCTATTAATGATGTTTTCTCTCTTTGGAGTATAGCACCATTATCATCAAAATCTTTGTAAACTTCAAATTTTAAATTGAAATGTGCGCTTTTAAATACTTTGATGGATTTACTATCGAACTTACTTTCTAAAACTGAATTAAATTCTTTTTCAAGCTGATTAGATTTTCTTGTATGCTCACTATTAGTAGTCCACCAATCTATTAAAATTTTCTTTAGTGATTCATCAGATATTTTAGTCAGTTTTTTTAACTCTTGTATTAAAGTTTCTTTTTTTGTATTAATTAAATCTTTTTCAGCTTCAATTTGCCTTTTAGATTCCTTTTGACTCTTGAAAAATTGGTTACAGGATTTTTGAAATCTAAACCATAAATACTGTTCATCTTTTTGATGAACTGGACCAACTTTTTTCCATTCTGATTGAATATTAATAAAGTCTTTAGTCAATTCCTGTGGGTTATCTAAAAGTAATAATTCTTCAGCCTTTTGACATAGGTCGCTCTTTTGTTTTTTATTGGATTTATAAACTTGCTTTTGCTCGTCAAAAAAAGCTTTTTTAGCAGAGAAAAATATATCGCAAACTGATTGGTATTGTTGCCATAAATTATCTTTAGATTCATTTGGTACATAACCAATATTCTTCCAATCCTCTTGTTTTTCAATGATTTTTTGACCTTTTAATTTCCAGTCTTTAATTGAATTTATCTGTTTTATATCAATATCTTTTATTTGCTCAATAATTGCAAGCTTTTTATTTAAATTGGTAATCTGCGTTTCTTTTTCCGATTCTTTAAAATCTTTAAAGTTGGAATATAAGGTATCTAATAATGCACGATATTTCTCCCAAAATAAGTCTTGATAATCTCTTGCTACTGGTCCAACACTCTCCCATTCTATTCTGAGATTTTTAATTTCAATCATTAATATTTTCGAAGTAGGTGTAGAGATTGCTTTTTTAAGTTTTTCTAAAATAACTTCTTTGAGTTGTTTGTTTCTTTTGAGATCGTGATCTTGAATTGCTTTATAAATATTAATATTGTAGTAAAAGTCTTCAAGCTGTTTAGTGAATTTTTTATCCACTTCCTTTTGTTCTAAAGGAGATTTTTCATTTAATTGATTCCAAACTTCTCTTATTTTTTTAAGTTCATTAAAAGCTTTACCAATATTTTGTTCACTTTTAACCAATTGCTCAAGTTTTTCAACTAGCGCCTCTTTTTGATTTTTTATTGCTTCAGACTTCTTTTTTAAAGTGTTTTTTTCGTTTGATATTTTATTCTTTAATTCGTTTATTAAATCATTTGCTAATAATTGAGTCACATCTTCCTCAGATCCAGAATCGTTTCTTAGTTGGGTGAATTTTGCAATCAAATCATCTAATTTTTTACTTTCTTTTAAGATAGACTCAGCGGAAATTAAACTTTTTAATTCTTGAACAATTGTATTAAACATAACTAGCTTTTCAGTAATAAACATCACTAATATATAAGTATTGCCCTCACAATTCAACTAATGTTTATAAAAAAGAAAAATATTTTCATTGATATGTTAATTAGTAATTTTATTTATAATCATAATTGATTGAGGCTTTTGGGTTAAATTTGCAGTGTGAGAAAAAGGGTAATTGTTTCTGTTATTAATGATCTAAGCAGTGACCAAAGGGTGAACAGAACTTGTGAAACGCTCATAGAACAGGGTTTTAGTGTGCTTTTAGTTGGGCGTATAATGAGAAAAAGCAAGCCTTTAAAAGTGCGCGATTATCAAACAAAACGAATGAAGCTTCTGTTCGAAAAAGGAGCCTTATTTTATGCTGAATTTAATCTAAGATTATTTTTTTTATTGCTATTTAAAAATTTTGATGTTTTACACGCCAATGATTTAGATACGCTATTGGCAAACCGATTAATTCAAAAAATAAAGGGCGGTGAGTTAGTTTATGATTCTCATGAATACTTTACTGAAGTCCCTGAATTAAAAGAAGGATCGTTTGCTAAAAATACGTGGTTAAGAATTGAAAAAGCAATCTTTCCAAAGCTTAAAAATGTTTTTACTGTAAATAACTCAATCGCTGAAATTTATAAAAAGTTATATTTCGTTGATGTGAAAATAATGCGAAATGTTCCATTCGCTGGTAAATTTAATTCAAGTATTAAAGTGAAAACTCTAAAGGAGTTAGGGCTTCCCAAATCTAAGAAAATCATCCTTTTACAAGGCGCAGGTATTAATGTTGACAGAGGTGCGGAAGAAATGGTTGATGCGATGAATTGGATAGATGCAGTTTTTTTAATAGTTGGATCTGGTGATGTTATTGAGCCCTTAAAAAAGTACGTTAAATCCTCAGGATTAGAGGAGAAAGTTATTTTTACAGGCAGGGTTCCTTTTGAAGAATTGATTTCTTACACTAAGGTTGCCGATGTTGGAATAACGCTTGATAAAGATACAAATCTAAACTATCGCTATAGTTTGCCAAATAAGATATTTGATTATTTCCAAGCAGATTTACCTGTAATAGCCTCTGATTTAGTTGAGGTTAGAAAAATTATTGATGAATTTAAATCGGGAATAATTCTTTCATCGTATGCCCCTAAAAAAATGGCTAATCAAATAAACAACTATTTAAATAATAAATCGTTTTTTAATGAGACCAAGGAAAATGTTCAAAAAGCTAAAATCGAATTGGTTTGGGAAAACGAAAAAAAGGTTCTCGTAAATTGTTACAAATATTTTGAGTAAAAAAATTCATATAGTTTCTTTTTCAATTCCTTACCCTGCAAATTATGGAGGTGTAATTGATGTTTTTTTTAAACTTAAAAGTTTATATGAGGCAGGAGTTAAAGTTTTTCTTCACTGTTTCCAATATGATAGAGAACCTGCTAAGGAATTGGAACAATACTGTGAAAAGGTGTTTTATTATCCTAGAAAAATGAAAGGAGTGCATCTTTTAGGTTTTTATCCCTACATAGTGTCTACAAGAAAAAGTGAAGCGTTAATTACTAATTTATTAATGGATGAAGCTCCCATTTTGTTCGAAGGATTGCACACTTGTTACTCAATAGGAGATATCCGAATTAAAGATCGAAGAAAAATTGTGCGCGCGCACAATATTGAACATGACTATTATGCTGCTTTAGGTAAAGTAGAAAAACGTTTTATAAAACGACTATATTTTAAATCGGAATCTAAAAAACTTAAAAGATTTGAAGCAATTGCTTTTAAAAGTGCCAATTTAGTTTTAGGTATTTCGAATAAGGATACCAAATACCTAAACAGAGAATATGATAACGCAAAAACTATTACAGCATTTCATGAGTTTAATAAGGTTAATATTCCAAATAAAACCAGAGATTATGCTCTATATCATGGGAATTTAAGTGTCGGCGAAAACAATGAAGCAGCTCTTTTTTTAGCAGATAAAGTTTTTAGAGGTATAAATTATAAATTAGTAATTGCTGGTAACGGACCATCTGTAAAGTTAAAGTCTTTAGTTCAAGAATTGGATAATGTTGATTTAAAAGAAGAATTAACTACCTCCGAAATAAATAATTTAATTCATTTGGCACATATAAATATATTACCAACCTTTCAAAGCACTGGAATTAAATTAAAGCTTTTGGCTGCTTTATTCAACGGAGGTTATTGTTTAGTGAATAACGAAATGGTGGTTGGAACAGGTGTTGAAAATTTTGTTGAACTAGCTACTACTTCAACAGAGTTCCAAAATAAAATTCATGAACTAAGTCAAAAATCAATTAGTCTTGAAGAAAATAAGAGAAGAGAAGCTGCTCTTGTTCAATTCTCAAATGAAATGAACCTTAAAAAGTTAATCGAATATATTTTTTAAAAAGGTCAAAAAAAAACGCTCCAAAAGTGAAACGTCTTTTTTAAAATCTGTAATCATTAAATTTTATAATCCTTTTTCAAGTTTTTCCATTTCCTTATCGAAAGTTTCTTTGAATTTTTCGTAATCGTAATCAACTCTTAAAGTCTCCTCTTTTGTTATTCTATCATTTATAGCCTCTAGCAAATCTCCTGCTTTCATTTCAACAGCTAGGTAAGCAACATATTTACCATCTTCTTTTTGAGTCATTTTTTCACAAATTGTTTTCACATTTGAAAGTTTTTGATCGATGACTTCTCTTGAAAGTCCTTCAAACCTTTCTTCAACCTGTTCTTTATTATTCATCTCTCTACTGTTGACGTAATTATCAATTGTAGCTTTTATTCTTGTTTCAATTGTTCCAGCTAATGCAGTTTTTGCTTCGTTTCTCGCTTTCTTTAAGGCAGTCATCCTATCCATGCTTTCTCCTAGACCTGAAGACCTTAGTTTTGTTTTTGTTGAAAAGAAATCAGATCCAAAACAGTGCATTGTAATCTCTTTTTCTCCTTTAATTTTTGTTTCTTCTTGTTTCTTTCCTTTACATCCTACCAAGGCAATAGATCCAACAATTAAAAATGCGCCTAATAATGATTTTGAAATAGTTCTCATTTTTGTGTGTTTTTAAATTCTGACTGATTTAAAGCAAACCTTATGCCAGAAATAAATTTTATATTTTTTTTTAAAAATAGACGAAAATTTTCAAAAAATAACTTTGTGAAGTAACAAAATGATCTCTTGTTTGTTTAAAAGATAACTGATTGAAGACGTTCTTTATTCCTGAATTTAAAAAACCCAAAGTGTTTTCTAGTCTTGGCAAGATTTTGAAGGTATACTTTGGGTTTTATTTTTTACACAAATTTCAAATGTTTTACTGATAATCGATTATATTTTATTTCTTTTAAAGAATCAATTCCAATTTTAATTTGAGTTTCTACAAAATTAATATTGACTTTTTTGTCTGATTCAGTCGTTTTAACACCATCGGGTATCATTGGTTGATCGCTAACTAAAAGAAGTGCGCCAGTTGGAATTTCATTAAAAAAACCTGTTGCGAAAACAGTAGCTGTTTCCATATCTATAGCCATGGCTCTTGTGTCTCTTAAATACTTTTTGAATTTTTCATCGTGCTCCCAAACTCTTCGGTTAGTTGTGTAACATGTTCCTGTCCAATAATCTAAATCATAAGCTCTAATTGTTGAAGAAACGGCTCTTTGCAAACTAAATGCTGGCATTGCAGGTACTTCAGGAGGCAGGTAGTCATTTGATGTACCTTCCCCGCGAATGGCAGCTATTGGAAGTATTAAATCTCCAATTTTGTTTTTTCTTTTAAGCCCACCACATTTCCCAAGAAATAAAACGGCTTCAGGATCAATAGCGGTCAATAAATCCATTATTGTTGCAGCATTTGGACTTCCCATGCCAAAATTTATCATAGTTATTCCATCGTTAGTTGCGGCGGTCATTCCTTTTGTTTTGTCGGCAACTACAGCGCCAGTCATTTCACAAAAGTGATTCATGTATCCTTTGAAATTGGTTAACAAAATATACTTCCCAAAATCACTTAACTGCATTCCTGTATACCTAGGTAACCAATTTTTTACTATATCATTTTTACTCTCCATAGTCAGTATTTTAATCAGTCTACAATATATTTTCCTAAAAGGTTCGTTATCTTAAAGAGTTATAAACTAATTTGTTCAAAACAAATTATAATTTAAGTTTTTCGTATTATATCTACTTCGTAATTTTCATATTCAAATATTGTTACAATGGATAAGGCAACGGCAAAAAATAGAGTAAAATTATTAAGTAAAGACCTTCATAATTATAATTACATGTATTATGTTTTATCTCAACCAACTGTTTCAGACTTTCAGTTTGATACAATGTTAAAAGAGCTTCAGGAACTTGAAGATCTTTTTCCAGATTTAGTTGCCGAAAATTCCCCGACAAAAAGAGTTGGTGGTGAAGTGACTAAAGAATTTGAAACAGTTGTTCATAAATACAGAATGCTTTCATTAGGTAATTCTTATTCAAAGGATGATTTGATTGATTTTGAAAATAGAATTCAAAAATTAATTGAAGAGGAAGTTGAATATGTTTGCGAACTAAAATATGATGGCGTTGCCATAGGTCTTAAATATGTGAATGGAAAATTGGTTCAGGCAGTTACACGCGGAGACGGTACAAGAGGAGATGATGTTACTAATAACGTAAAAACTATTCGTTCGATACCACTCGAATTGAATGGTGATTATCCAAATGAATTTGAAATTAGGGGAGAGATTTTTTTACCATTAAAAGCTTTTGAAAAACTCAATAAAGAAAAACAGGAAGCAGGTGAAGCTTTAATGGCTAATCCCAGAAACACTGCCTCTGGTACTTTAAAAATGCAGTCAAGTAAAATTGTTGCATCGAGGGGGTTAGATTGTTATTTATATTATCTATTGGGTGAAAATCTACCTGAAGAAAACCATTTTGAAAATA
>MDSY01009556.1_pt1 | contig 41889 bp, 34 predicted proteins | sample 811131 | NCBI WGS metagenome assembly MDSY01 (sample SAMN05326643, study PRJNA326480) | marine metagenome | isolation source: seawater | place: Atlantic Ocean: South West | collected 2010
AGAGGACAGGTAATGCTCGCAAAAAATGATAGCACACTAAAGGGAGTAGATCTTGCGATACAGATCTTTCCAACCACTCTAGCAACTACTAAATCTGGTTTGGATGGTTTTTTTGAACTTGGAATCCCTGGTGAGTTTATGAAATCCAATAATATTGAATTGGTAGCAGGAACTAATCTGATTTTCAAGCCATTTCGACAAAATCTAGATTTTAGTAAAACAAAGGGTATCTTTCAGGATGTCCGTATTGGGCCAAGTAAAACTATGGATGAGCCACTTTACATAACTAACAAGCATAATGTACACTTAAGAGAAAATCCAGATATTGGTTCAACAACAAAATTTTTACTACCTAAGGGTGAGTCTTTTTCAGTAAAAAGAACCACAAGAGGTGAATTATTTGGCGATGTTGAGGTATTGCTTCAGGATGGGAAAATGGTAGTTTTTGAGGGATGGGTTGCTAGAGAGGATTTAAAATTAATGGAAATAAAAAATATTTTTCTTAGTGGAATTGATGATTAAATCAAGAATCATAATAGTTATATTATTTTATGTACTAAAGCTTGAGAACTTATTTGCGCAGGTTTCTCTTAGTGTGAACGCTATTCCTAGGAGAGTCGAGGTTATAATGGATGGTGTTTCTTTAGGAGAAACACCAATTAGGGACTTTGAAATCTCTTCAGGTCCTCATGATTTTATCCTCACAAAAAGAGGGTATGCATCCGTTGACTATTCCCTGATTGTCAACCAATCCAAATCAATAAAACTTGATTTCTTTTTGAACCCAATATACAAAATAAAATTTACAACCGAGGAAAAAGGATTAACATTTGAGCTAAATAATAATCACCAATGGACTGATAAAAAAATTCGCCTACAGCTAGAAGCTGGAGATCATTTACTACGGGTATATAAAAGAAATAAAATAGTAGATGAACAAACCATAACTGCCGATGAGCCAAAACATTTCAAATATTTTTTCAAAAAAAAATTATCTAAATAAATGTCTAAAATATTTATTAAAGTTACATTTTTTATTTTTAGTACCCTTTTAGCTCAACCGGGAAAATCAATTTTGTTACTTAACCAATTTGATGAGCAATTACCAGAATTAAACTCTTCATTAGACAATAATTTTAGTGGCTCAAGGTTCCAGCTCATGGAACCAATCGAAAATTTAATTACAGATCTTGATACTTCAAAATATCCTGCGGCTAATAGGATGGGGCTTGTAAAACAAATTGGTAGTGAATACAAAGTTGATTATATCATTTACAATCAAATACAAAACCAAGGTAATAGATTTTTTCTCGAGGGGCAGATTTTCAGCACTCGATCTGGTGGCCTCATTCTGAGACGTAAGCTTGATCTTTTAAATTATGAAGATGGACGAATGAATGAACTAAATTTATGGATAGGCGAAATTATGGAAGTGCTCTATCCAGGTTGGGTAGAAAATAGAGAAAGTATTCTATTCCAAGATCCGGATGATATCACATACGAAAAAACACCTATGGGAGCAGCACTACGTAGTTTGGCTATTCCGGGTTGGGGGCAAGCTTATTCTGGGAAAAAACTTTCTGCGGCATTTTGGGGGGGGCTAGAATCATCACTAAGTACTGCAATACTTTTAAGTTTTCTTAATTATAATACAGCGGCCAAAAACTTTGTACAATATCAGAAAGATTATAATAATACAGATGATGAAAAAGAAATCGCACGTTATCGCGAAATGGCGATTAAAGAACATGCAAAGCACATACGCTACAATAAGTTAATGATCGCATTCGCATCCATAACAGGTACAACATGGGTTGCAAATAGCGTCCACGCCTGGATTGTTGGTCCAAGGCCAATACACGAGATTTATCGTTCAAAAAACATACCCCAAGCTGGGGAAGATGGATGATAAGTGAAAAGATTTTCTTTACATTTAATTATTATCGGTGTCTGGTTAGTTTCCTGGTCGTGTAGAATATACAAGAAAGAGCTAGATAATCCAGTTGACCACCAAGCAGATTTTGCGGTATCTGCTCCTTCTTTAGTTTTTTATCCAAAATCCCAAAAAAAAACCATAAATGACACAATAAAAGTAGAGTCCTTTATTGTCTTTGAAAGTGATTCAACGATACCTTTTTCTGGAGCTCAAATTATAATTAATTATGACCATACAATATTAAAGCTCGACACTCTATTACCTGGAATTTTCATCACTGATACAAGTAAGTCAAGTCCACTATTTGTCTATAACGAGGATGCTCCTGGTAATTTAGAATTATTTGTTTACTTTTTAGATGTTATAAAGCTAAACATTGAGGGGACCGGACATATTGCAGATATTATTTTTCATCCCTTATCAACAGGGAGTGCCGATATAGAGTATGATCTTGAAAACTGTTTGGTAATTGATCATAATGAGGAAACTGTTAGTTTGAACGGATACCGGACAGCAGAGATAATAGTTGAATGAAAAAATATTATTTATTTTTCTTTTTTTCTCTTTTCCATGGATTGGTGCGTGGGCAGTTTTTATATCAGGAGGACTTTGGGACAAATAGTTGGCCTATCGGATGGATACTCTTGGATGAAAATAATGGATCAAGTTCAACAAATTGGGTTGTTACTAATAGCCAAGATGGAGCTCATGCTGGTAATGATACTCCTCCTGCAGCTGTATTTGAATGGGCTGTTGGTCCTTCCTGGTCGGCTCTTACAAACTACGAACAAAGTATGACATCTCCCTCCATTGACGTGGGTGATAATGAGGCTGTGCTTATAAAATTTTATTTTGCTCTGGATTTTTATGATCAAGGGGAACTAAATGGACTAAGAATATCTTATAATGGAGGTTCGGGTTGGCAAGATGTTCTATCTTACGCAATAGGTCCCGGTCTAACAATTCAAAATAATCCATGGTCAAGTGAAGAATCTTTCATTGCTGAAATTACGGGAGGAAGCGACCTTCAGTTGAAGTGGACAGCCTATGGTGCAAACTCTTGGGCAATTGATTGCTGGATTGTAGATAATATAAAAATTCTGGCGCTTCCAAAACTAACTGAGGTGAAGATTGAATCAAGTAATGAGGACCCAACTACTGCAATTGAAGGAACAGAAATATCTTTAAATATAACTGCCGACACAGATATTGGTGATCCCTATATTCAGATAAATGGAAATGTTTGTACTGTTAGTCCTTTAAGTGGGGCAAGCTATCTTGCTAATTACACAGTTCAAAATATGGACCCGGATGGTCCACTACAATTTACAATTGACTATACTAGTACAACAGGTATTGATGGGAGAACAGTAAAACAAACAACGGATAATAGTTTTGTTATAGTAGATAATTCAGACCCTCCGCCATTTCAGGTTGGGAGCGCTACTGGAAATGGCGGAAATGTAGCTATAGACATATGGAACAGTACAAACACAGATGTTCAACTAGAAGTAAATGTTCCACAAGACTCGGCAGTTGCAAGTTTTAATTATTATAATGGCAATAGTCTCATGTTTGACGGAATTAATGATGAAGTCACCATCACAGGGCAGGCCACCTATCAGGTATCAAATGCACTAACAATTGAGTCTTGGGTAAAACCAGGAGTTGCTCCGGTTGATTATGATGGATTTCTGAGCTATGCAATGAATACTGGAGGGGTGCAGGCTGGTTTTGGGTTTGCATTTTATTTGACAGGTTGGAGGTTTTTTCTTAAGACAACATCCCCGGGGCAAGAAATTAACTATTCAGCAATGGCCGAAACTCAGCTACCAGTGGGGCAATGGACTCATATAGCAGCAACCTTTGATGGACAAGAAATAAAACTTTATCGTAATGGGGCCTTAATGGATTCCGCAGATGCCATGGGGAATGTGGAGTGGTCTGGGGCACCAGCAGAAATGGTTTTAGGTAACTTTCCAAAAGAAGGTGCCAGCCATTTTTTCAATGGCCAAATCGATGAAGTAAGATTGTGGAACATTGTACGAACAAAGGATCAGTTAAAGGCTTCAAGGGAAATTAATCTTACAGGTGATGAAAACGGTTTAGTTGGTTACTGGCAGATTGATGAAGGCTCTGGCAATATCACGGGTGATTCTACTGATGCAATGAATGATGCAAGCATAAGTGGTGCTACTTGGATAATCCAAGATTCACCGATTGAATTTAAAACTCCAATTTATGATACTGGGGTAATAGTGGGCTCTGCATATCAATTACGCTCAAGGGTGGGCACAAATGATTTTCAAACCTTTGGCCAAAAAGATACGATCACAGCCGCGGATTTTAATGCCGGAGTGAAAACAGTAACAGCCCCTAAGGATGCATTTCAAGCAATAAATGGATTTTTACATGGTGAAACTGCACAATTTTCCGCGTTATTATTTGATGCTTCAGGTAATTTTTCAGAAGGGGACACAAGCACAACAAACATGGTAATAGACCTTATAGCAAATGATCCTGATCCTGTATCAATCTCTTCAAACAATCAGTTCTCAAATTTGGCAAAAACAGGTGATAATATCACAATAACGATGACCTATGATGAAGATGTTAACCTACCCACTATCACCGTCGATGGGAATCCCTCTGATGAATCAGATTTAGGTGGTGAACAGTTTAGTGCCACATACACCTTTGTTGGTTCAGAGACTGAGGGCATTGTCAATTATATTTCTGCTAATGTAACAGATTATTTAGGTAACCCGGGTATATACACTGGTGGTTCTATCGGTAGTGGATCATTACGTGTAAGATATGATAAGACCCTGCCAGAGTTACAAACTGTTTCAATTTTATCTAATAATGCTGATAATCAATGGGCAAAAGTAGGAGACGAGGTTACTATATCCATAACCGCAAGTGAGGCGCTCATAAAAGACTCAACATCTATTGTGGATAAGCCTGCTACTAACACTAATTCCAGTACCACCCAGTTTAGTTCAAAGTATACCTTGGAATCAGGAGATCCTGAAGGGGTGGTGGCATTTCAAATTACATTTACTGATTCCGCAGGTAATGAAGGTCTAAATGTATTAGAAACAACAAACAATAGTAGTGTGATTTTTGATAGTACTCCGCCTGAAAGTTTTACACTTGGTTCAGTAATAGCTGTAGGTGGAAATATCGTGGAAAAGGCTTGGAATTCTACAAACACAGGATTAAATATAATGGTTCCTATATCAGTGACTGACACAACATTAAAAAATGGCGTTATTCAGATATGGGCTAAAGTGGGGGCAAATCTTTTTTCATCAATTGGTGATCCATATACCATTATTAACTCAGATCTTGGATCGGAAAAATTACTCTCACTAGCCGCTGTAGAAGTAGAAGCATTGACGGGCTTTAGTGAAGAAGATAGTTTATACTTTAAAGCTCAGATTACTGATAGACCTGGGAATCAAACAGATGGTATTATCAGCCAAGATCGTTTGGTGATTGATCAGGTTCTGCCGGTAATCAGAAGCGTCTCGTATGCATCAAATTTTTCAGATAGTACATTATCAACAGTAGGTTCCCTAATTAGTGTGACCTTTTCCACGGAGCCTTTGTCAGCGGTGCCAACGATTATTATTTCTGGTAATTCAGGTTCTGTCGCCGGTTCAGTTGGTGATTCTATTTGGATTGGAACTTATAATATGCAAGATGGTGATTCAGAGGGAGTTATTCCATTTACAATTAATGGATTAATTGATCTTCGAGGTAATCCTATGGATAATTTTAGCTCAACTACAGATGAGACAGCAGTTGTTTTTGATAATACGAAGCCCTCTCTCAATCCAGTTACGATAAGTTCTTCAAACCCAAATTCCACCAATTGGGCAAAAATAGGGGACACAATAAATGTAAATTTTTCAGCAAATGAGTTGTTATCTAATCAGTCCGTGACTATTTCTGGGCAAAATTCATCGATTATCGATCTAGGAAACAATCAATACACTGGATATTACGTCATGACAGACTCTGAGTCAGAGGGAGTAATAAGTTTTGAAATTATTGTCACAGACTCAGTTGGCTTGATTAGCGATCCAGTTTTCACAACCTCAAATAGTAGTGAAGTTATTTTTGACATGACACCCCCATTATTAGATCTGGTTCATATTGAATCAAATAATGCAAATAATGCTTTAATAGGTGTGGCAAATGATGAAGTATATTTATCTTTTTCTGCAAATGAACCACTAAACTCTGACTCTATCGATGTTACTATTTTAGGAGAACCTGTTGTAGCCATATTTTCAGAAGATACCTACAAATGTACCATCACACTTGATGGTACTGAGCCTTCTGGCATACTAACTTATACAATTGATTTCGTAGATCGTGCCGGTAATTCAGGTATCCAAGTTAATTCAACTACGGATGACAGTTATGTTAATCATGATACTGGCCCTCCCGAGGTTGCATTCACAGGTATATATTCAAGCAACACAGATTCTTCTTGGGCAAAGCTAGGTGATACGGTTTTTGTTCGTTTTGCTGCAAATGAACCACTTAATAGCTGTGAAATCAAAATTGCAGGAAATTCTACGATACAATCCAGTCAATCCAGTACAGTTCATCTGGGTTATGTGATAATGTCGGATGCTTATAATGAGGAGTGTATGACATTTAATGTAACCTATTCAGATCTTGGGGGTTTAACTGGACCAAATGCAGACTCAACCACAAATAACAGCCGTGTTTGCTTTGATAAAACAGCGCCAGTTATATCACGAGTTTCTAACATCTCAAATAATATTTATAGTGATTCCTTAGCAAAAATTGGTGACACGGATACGATTAAGTTCACTATATCTGAAGTTTATCGTAGCTTGGATGTAACACTATCTGATATGATAAAGGTCCCTGTACAATCTGACTTGGATTTCATCGCAACTCATACTTTTGATGGTTCTGAAAATAATGGTGTTGTTCCCTTCAATTTATTTATGATTGATTCAGCAGGCAATCAATCAACTATGATAAATACTACAGATGATGGTTCGCAAGTACGTTTTGATAGTGAAATACCATATGCCTCTGAGGTGTACTTTTACAGCAATAATTCAAATGACACCTCCTTATGTATCCCCGGAGACACAATTTATGTTAATTTTATTCCGAGCGAAGTTTTAAGGCCAGACCTAGTAATTGAAATTGCAGGAACTCAATCTGTAGGTATTACAGAAGTTGCAAACTCTTATTTGGCAAAATATGAGATGACAGGGGTTGAAACGGAGGGTTATCTACCTTATTCCATTGTATTTCAGGACCAAGCAGGTAATTCAGGTATCTCTATTGATACCACACATGGAACAAATAGTAGTTATGTATTATTCGATCAATCCCCCCCTGAAGATTTTACCGTTGACACAGTACTTGTACGAAATGGGATCATTGAGAAAGGATATTGGAATGCGAGCAATGATAGTATAACAATATTAGTACCAATTGTTGAGGGTGACCAGAGTTTAATCAATGGTAAGTGTCAATTACTCTATAGCGTTAATGGAGGATTGTTTTCTGATGCAGGTTTAGAAATAGAAATTAATACCACAGGAATTATTAGCTTGACGCTTGGAAAAGATCAATTTACTTCACTAGTGGGGTATGCTGATGGTGCAAACTTTCAATTTTCAGCAACAATTTTGGATCGTGCTGGAAATTTGACCTCCGGAAATGCTCATAGTACCATTATTCATATTGACCAAACCTTGCCACTTTTATCAAACATAACCTTTGAATCGGATAATGAATTTCAAAATCAGTGGGCCAAACCAGGTGATAAAGGAACTTTAAGTTTTGAATCGAGTGAGGGTTTAAAAATTGCTAATGCAAATATTATTTTGGATACTTTAAGCTTTACAACATCTGATTTAGGAGTTAATTGGACCTTGGAGCGGGACTTCACAGTGTATGATGTTGAGGGGGTTCAATCATTTTCAATTTTTTATAGAGATTCTGCTGGTAATTTTGGGAATATTATCAATTCAACCTCAAATGGTTCTGTTATAACCTTAGATAAAACTAGGCCTGTTGTATCAAACTTGAGAGAGGGTTCAGATTCATTAGACTTAGATTATTCAAATAAGTCAGATTCATTGTGGATTTACTGGTCTCAAAGTGATGCCTTATCAGGTATAAGAGGTGGTTTTGTGGGTCTTAGCAGTGATTCGATATCCACTGATATTATCAATTGGATTTCGTCGAATGGTGAAGATAAAAAAAGCCTTGGAAATCTTGAGTTGCAAAATGATAATATATATTTTTCATCAGTTTTCGTTGAAGACTCTGTGGGGAATCATTCAGACACAATATGGAGTGATGGAATTTATATTGATATTGTTAAGCCGGATACAGGACATATTCTTGATGGCCAGTGGATAATGGATGCAGATTACACTCCAGACTCAACAGAGCTTAAATATAATTGGTCAGGTTTTTCAGATAATACTGAAATTGATTTTTTTGAGTTGGCCATAGGGACTGGAAATGATACAACAAATATTCTTGATTGGTTTAAGACTGATAGCACAGACAGCATTACTATACGAAATTTAAATTTAATTAGAGATACACTTTATTTTACCTACATAAGAGCTACTGATATAGCAAAAAACATTTCTTTTATTCCAAGAACAGACGGAGTTTATTTCGATAATACTGAGCCGTTTATAAAAAGTTTTACACCAAATGTAAATGATTCTGCAGAGTTCTTATCCGTTCTCAGAGGAGATACCATATCAATAAAATTTAATCGTCCAATTTATTCTTATAAAGTAGCTGTAAGCTCAAAGGTTGACACCCAATTTTCCATAAATCAGTCTTATTCAGATTCAGTAATTACTATTTTATGGGATGATACTTTAGCCAGCTATGATACCGTGACTGTTTTTGTTGATAGTGCATTTGCAATCAATACGCTATTTGTGTCCGAAACGTTACAATTTTTTAGTCATCTATGGGGAGATTTAAATAAAGACTATGAAATAAACGTAGCAGACATTTTAGAGTTCAACTCAAATTGGCCTAATAATGACTTAGGTCCCTTTACAGGTAAACCCCCACATGTGAAACCTACGCCCGATAACAATGCAGATTTTCAGGATTTGAAGGCTTTTTCTAAAATGTGGCATTGGAGATATCATAAATTAAGCTTCAACTCTGATCGTATCCAGGCTAGAACAAACATAGATAATAATTTTGCACTTAGAGGTCGTAGATTAATTTTTAATTTAAAAGATGCCTCAGTTAAATTAGGAGAAATACTTATAGGAGAGACAAATCATCCTTTTACTGACTTTCAAATTATTAATCTCAAACCTACAACATTCATGTTTTCATCAGAAGATACATCCTCACAGATAAAATCATTTTCTTTTGCAGATAAAAATGGGTTGAATGACGAAATAACTCTTTTATTACCAGAAACAAAGGAGAAATATTTTAAGGGAAAGATTCAGTACCAATTCTGGGGCGATCACAGCCAAGATTTCATTTTTGGTTCAGAAATTATATCTGAAAAATTATTACCTCAAAAATTTATGCTTCACAAGATCTATCCTAATCCATTCAATGCAAAAACAAATATTAAGTTTGACCTTCCGGAAAAAGGGTTTGTATCAATTAAAGTACATGACCTACTGGGTAGAACGATAAAATTAATTGATCAAAGCAGTAAGGATCCTGGATCTTACTCATATACCTGGGATGGAAAAGATAATTTATTCCGAGCTGTTAGCTCTGGAATCTACTTTGTTCAGGTACAAGCAGCTGATGAGAGCCGTATACAGAAAATTTTACTGTTAAAATAATCTTGCTACATTTTTGTTGGCGCAGATAGACCAAGAATATTCATTCCATTATTCAGTATTATTTTTACAGCCTTTATTAGCCCTAATCGAGCTTTTGACAATTCTTTATCTTTTGTAATTACTCTGCATTGACCATAGAATCGATGAAATCTGGATGCCAGCTCTTGAAGGTAATTTACAATTAGCTGTGGCTCAAGCGTACCAAGTGCTAGTTCATTAAGTTCTGGAAAATAGGCCATATGTTTCATAAGACTAAGCTCATCTGGATGGGTCAATAATTTTTCATGAAATATTTTTATTTTGTCATATCCACCCTCTTTCGAATATCGTAAAATATTGCAAATTCTAGCATGCGCATATTGAAGATAAAAAACAGGATTTTTTTCAGATTGATCTGTTGCAAGATCCAGATCAAAATCAAGATGTGAATTCATGCTGCGCATGATAAAAAAATAACGAACCACATCTGGTCCAAGCTCATTTATCAATTCATCGAGCGTCACAAAATTAGCTTTGCGCGTTGACATTTTAACTTTTTTACCATTTCGAAGAAGGGTAACGAACTGATAAAGCAATACTTTTATTGGCTTAATATTTAATCCTAATGCGGACAGCGCGAGTAGAACGTCTGGGTAACTGTCGGCATGATCAGCCCCAAAAATATCAACTATTAGATCATATTTACGCTTTAATTTGTCTCTATGGTAAGCCGTATCTGGAACACGATAAGTAGGTTCCCCGGAGCTTTTGATGTATACTTTATCTTTTGTTTTACCTAATTTTGTTGCTTTAAACCAAGTGGCGCCATCTTTTTCATAGATTAAATTTTTTTCTTTCAATTCTTTTATAAGTTTGTCGATCATCCCATTGTCATAAAATGATTTTTCATTCGCAAAGTAATCAAAATTAATTCCTATCTTTTTTAGACTTTCTTTTATATCTGAAAAAATTTCCTTTTCTGCTATTTCAATAAAAATATTTGATCCGGGCTTTAAATTAGAGCCTTCTTGGTTAATTATATTTTGTGCAATATTTTTTATATATTCCCCTTGGTACCCATCATCTGGGAAAATATGTTCCTTCCCGCATATTTGATAATATCGAGCCTCTACTGATTTTGCTAGAATTTGCATTTGTCTTCCTGCATTATTATAGTAGTATTCTCTTGTGACCTCATATCCATTCCATTTTAGTATATTTGCTATAGTATCTCCAAGTATTGCATTGCGTCCATGGCCAACAGTAAGAGGCCCTGTTGGATTTGCACTAACAAATTCTACATTCGCTGTTTTACCTTTTCCCTTATCACCAGATCCATATTTTTCTTTATGTTCCCATATTTTTTGGATATTCTTTTGGAAAAAAGAGGCATTTATAAAAAAGTTTATAAAACCAGGGTTTGTAACCGTTATTGATGAAACATATTTAATTTTTTTTTCATTAATTTGAGAGGTTATCTTTTTTGCAATTTTAATAGGCGGTTTCTTCAGTTCACGAGAAAGTATAAGTGCTACATTGCTAGAGATGTCACCAAACTCCGGATTTTTTGACGGTGCTAGAGAATATTCCATGATGGGATATTCTAAACTTTTAAGGGCTGTTTCTATAGCCCTAGAGACTTTATTCTTTAATATTTTCATCAAAGTATTCTGTCACAGGTGCGTCAGCCCATAGTTTTTCTAGATTATAATAAGAACGTTCCTTCAATCGAAAAATGTGTACAATAAGATTAACATAATCCAAAAGAACCCACTTTAATTTTCCATATCCCTCTTGGTGAAATAATTGCTCAGACATTTTATTTCTAATATTGTCAGCAATAGCTTTTACTTGTGGCTCAGATTCTCCTGAGCATATTATATAATAATCAGTGATAGAAGATAGTCCTCTGAGATCAAGAGAAACTACCTCATGGGCTTTTTTTTCTAATGCTAATTGAACTACTTGTTTAATTAATATTATGTCATTTTTCGATTCTGATGATATTTTTATCAATTGTTATTTTGGTTTGATAAAATTTTCAAACTTAGGTAAGGTATTGTAGTCTTTTCCTAAAATGATAGTCACGTCTACACCCAGTGTTTCATCTGGCTGAATTTTTATTCTAGATTTATCATCCGGTAAAATACCAAAGGATTCAGAGACTTTTTTAAGGCTTTGGATGTTTTCATTTCGTTGGATTATCACAGTTTGCGGATAGTCGTGATGATCAGCATCATCTGAATTTATTACATCTATTTGGTTTAAACGTAAATACTCTGCGGTCTTGCCTGCCAAACCCTGAACTCCACATCCATTTAAAACCTCTACTTTCATATTTAAAATTGGATTTTTTTCGAAAACTTCTACAGCAAGGCGTGGTTGATTCTCAATATTGGGGAAGGGAATATCAATTTGGACTCCAGAGTTAGACGAATTCTTTGAAAATGATAAAATAAATCCAATAAGGAATACGCCTAAGATTCCAATAATACCGTTTAATAGTTTATTTTGGGATTGAAGCTTTTTTTTATTTTTTTTTCTAATCACCTTATTTAGATATGCTGATGCGAAGGAATGTTAATTATAGGATTAATTAGGAAGCGGGAAATTTGAATAAAAAGGCCTATTCGTAATTCCTTGAAGAGGTCCACCAAAACTTTTTAATTCAAGTTTTATAAATGAGTTTTCTGAAGGTTTAAAAATTAAAGAAGCATCATATGCCAATTTTAGATTTTGATATCCCATATTTTTATTGGTTATTTGCCCTCTTGAGCTATTCATAAGAAAAATATTTGTGCTCAAGGCCATGTTATCGGCAATTAGATAGTTAATATTTGTATTGTAGGTCATCATAGAGATCGGATGCCCCCCAGCTGACGCCATACTCATAGAAAATCCATGTTTGATATCAAATCTGTATGGATCAAGTAGATTTATATATGTTCGATCATTATCAAGGCCCCCATTGATGTTTGAAGGAAGCTCCATCCTTTGAACGTTTTCTCTGAACTGCCCAAATATTGATCCAAGAAGCAATAATAATGGTATAATTTCTTTTTTTACGCTAATCATTTCAGGCATAATTTAACAATGAACTACTTTTTCCAAAATAAGGAACCACTAAAAATTATTTTTATTTTTTTCTAGTTCCATCTGGATTCAATTATTCCACCTCCTAAACAAATATTTTTGGAATAAAATACAATTGATTGTCCAGGAGTAATTGCAAACTGAGGAACCTCAAAAAAAACAATATTTTTTTCATTTGTACAGAATTTAATGGTGCAAACAGAATCAATTGTACGATATCGAATCTTTGCTGTTATTGATGTATCCTCATCGGGAAGTATGTCCGAGATCCAATGCAGTTTAGAACAACTCAAGTACTGGTGATAAAGATCAGGGTTTTTTTGGTCTTGCCCAACGATTAAAATGTTTTCGTTTACTTTTTTATCAATTACATACCAAGGTTTTTCAAAAGCATTTTTCTTTCCCCCAATTCCCAATCCTTTACGTTGTCCTATGGTGTAAAACATTAATCCCTCATGATTCCCTATGGTTTCTCCATCAATTGTAACTATTTTACCTGGTGCTGAAGAAATATAGCGTGATAGGAACTCACGAAAATGCCTTTCTCCTATGAAGCATATACCTGTGCTGTCCTTTTTTTTATGATTATTGAATCCAAGTTCTTTTGCTTTCTTTCTAACATCAGTTTTCACCCATTCACCCAAGGGGAAAATAGCTTTGGAAAGTTGTTTTTGGTTTAATCCATATAAGAAATAACTTTGATCTTTTTCTTTATCTACACCTTTTTCAAGATAATAACTATATTTTTTTTTTTTTATTTGGGCAAAATGACCTGTCGCTATTTTGTGTGCGCCAAGTTCAACGGCATAATCAAGAAATGCTTTAAATTTTATTTCAGTATTACAAAGAATATCGGGATTGGGTGTTCTTCCAATTTTGTACTCATTCAAGAAGTTTTCAAAAACGTTATTCCAATAATTCTCAGAAAAATTAACAGACCTCAGTGGAATATTTAGTATATCACAAACTGAAAGAGCATCCTTGTAGTCCTCTTCAGAGGTACAATATTTGGAGTCCTCCTCCTCCCAGTTTTTCATGAATAAACCTTCAACGTTATAACCTTGCTCAATCAAGATTGCAGCCGCAACAGCGCTATCAACTCCTCCACTTATTCCTACAATTACGTTCTTCATTAACTTGAAGTTATGGATTTAAATGCTTCAAGTAACTTTTTGACTTCATTGTGCGTATTAGTATTTCCAAAGCTAATACGGATCGTAGAAATATTATTTTTATCATCCAGGCCTATTGATCTGAGGACATGAGAGGGTTGGATTAAGCCTGAGCCACATGCAGCACCATTTGAAACAGCCATGCCTATTCGATCAAGTTTAGTAACAATAATATCAGATCTATAGTGTGGAAATGTTGCACTTATCAAACCCGGAAGTTTTTTTTTCTGATCGCCATTAAATATTACTTGCGGGTAAATATTTTTTAATTCCTTTTTGAAATAGTTTTCAAGCGATAATATATGATTTGCATTTTTTTTTAAGCTTGAAGATGCAATTTCTGCTGCTAGGCCCATTCCTGCAATGATCGCAACATTCTCTGTTCCAGCACGTAATCCATTTTCTTGGTTCCCTCCAAATAAAAAAGGGGAAATAAATTCTTTATTTCTAGAATAAATTATTCCGCCTCCTTTTGGACCATAAAACTTATGTCCTGATAAAGATAGAAAATCAACACCCAGTTCATCTACATTAATTTTAATTTTTCCAAAACACTGAACAGCATCTGTATGCATTAATATAGACTTTTTTTTTGCAATATTTGAAATAGCCCTTATTGGCTGCACTGTACCAATTTCATTATTTGCTAACATTATGCTTATCACACCAGTTGAGATATTGATCTTTTTTTTCACATTTTCCGTTAGGACTATACCATTTTTATCTACATCTATGCTATCATTTTCAATTTTACGTTTTCTTAATAATTGAAGAACATTAAGAATAGCAGGGTGTTCTATAGCCGAGGTTATGATATGATTTTTGTTTGTGTTTAAAATTGAATGAAGTATTTGATTATTTGATTCACTTCCACCGCTTGTAAAAATTATTTGTTTTGATTTAGCTCCGATCGCCTCGGCGATTTGAAGACGAGCTTTTTCAATCAATGATCTAGATTTTCTTCCCTGGCTATGTATGCTTGATGGGTTTCCATAAAATTTTTTTTGTACATTCATCATTAGTTCTAAAACTTTAGGGTGTACCGGGGTGGTGGCACTATGATCAAAATAAGGCATGTGTAAATTATCGAAATATTTTACGAATTATTAACTACAGATCATTACGAATGCTTGCAAATTCAACGGTATTAATTAGATTTTCAAAAAATGGAGGCATTCGTTTTTGTAAACTATTAATAGTTTCTTCATGTTTATAACTATAACGATGAACATTCCAATCTAGTTCATCGCCTAATTTAAGAAATGCAATTGAACCTCTTTTATCTTGATCAAAAGGAAGTCCGGTTGCTCCCTGACATAAAATAGTTAGATTTTCAATTTTCTGGTATCGAGGTACATGAACATGTCCGTGGACAAAAACAACTTGTTCAATCTGAGGGTTTTGCTTTATCACATTGTCTCTCCAATGAAGAGCTTCTTTTACATTTGGAGGACGATCGTCCCTCTCATACCATGCGTGCGTAAACTCAATCAAAGTGGTTCCAATTATTTCTCGATGAGCAATTTTCATAGTTTTTATAAGTTCTAACCCTGATTCACCAATTTTTGAGGCAGTCCATTTTTCATTTTGAACAATAGCCTTACATATTGGGTCATATGGATCCATGCCCTCTAGAGATGGCAATTCATCCTCCCATATTTTTTCAACTAGGTAACGGTCATGATTTCCTCTTAGAAAAATACAGCCAGGTATCTTCTTTAATATCTTGAGAATACCTTCAGGTTCAGGACCTAAGGAAAAGCAATCACCTAGACAAATAATTTGATCGATATCTTTTCTATCACTGATAATTGCCATAGCTTTAGATAAAGAGGCCAAATTAGAGTGAATATCTGTAATTATTGCAAAGGTTTTAGAAGTCATTGGCATTAAATATACATTTTGATTAAAATTTTTTCAAGATAAGAAATTATTTGTTTTTTTTCATAAATATTCTAAATCTCATACCAAACAAAAGATTGAATAATAATCTTTGGAACAAAAATATACTTTATCTATAGTAAAAGTATACTTGATAATCCCCCTTTACTGGTAAAAAAAAAAATGAAAATATGAAAACTAAATTAGATATAATTGGAATTGGCAATGCGATGGTAGATGTGATTATCCCAGCAAAAAGGGAATATATAGAAGCTAATGGTTTTACTAGAGATGCGATGAACTTAATAGCCGAAAGCAAAACAAAAGAATTACATAGTTTATATGAAATAAAAGAAATGGTCGGAGGAGGCTCTGTTGGCAATACAATGTTTGGTATTAGTTCACTAGGTGGGAATGGCACTTTCGTTGGGAAAATAAAAAATGATGAAATCGGACAGTTTTTGATTAAAGATATGAATGATCATGGAATAAGCTTTCCTTTGGAATATTCCAAATCAAAAATATCGACAGGTTGCTGCACTCTTTTTGTCGAAGAGGATGGCACACGTACAATGGCTACATTTTTAGGGGCAGGAACTACAATTGGTCCTAATGATATCTATAAAAAAGATATTGAAAGTCATAAAATATCCTACCTAGAAGGATACCTTTGGGATAATGATAATGCAAAAAAGGCTATCAAAAAGATGATTAAAATTAGTAAAAATGATGGGCAAAAAATTGCACTTACTTTATCAGATCAATTTTGTATTCAAAGACATCGGCAATCATTTAATGGTTTAATTTCAAAAGATATTGATATTTTATTTGCAAATGAAGATGAAATCTGTTCTCTAGCTCAAACAAATAGTCTAGTTAATGCTATTGAGTATTGTAAAAATCTTGGAATCCTTATCGCTGTTACAATTGGGGAAAAAGGATCAATACTAATATCCTCTAATAAAGTAATTGAAATACAGGCTATCCCAGTTGAAAATGTTGTGGATTTAACTGGGGCCGGTGATCTCTTTGCCGCAGGCTTCCTTTTTGGGTTAGCTCGGAACAAAACACTTGAAGAATGCGGGAGATACGGTTCACTAGCAAGTTCAGAAATTATTTCTCATTTTGGAGCCAGACCTTTCAGGAACCTTTCTGAACTGATTTAAAAATTAATCAATATAAAAAACACAAGAACTTGTCACAGCAGATAAATCACATGTAACTTGAATGGCAAAATTTTTGTTTATTGTGAGGAAAAAATGATAAAAATTAAAAAAAATCTGTACTTATTAATTTCGATATTTTCCATTATTGTATTTTCTTGTTCAAGTCAAGAATATACAACTGCAAAACTTGCAGTCCAGCAACAGGATCTTGTTAAGGCTGCGGAATGGCTACCCAAAGCAATGTCTGTGGAGCCGGGGAATCCAGAAATACCTGTTGTGCTAGCCGTTGAAGTACATGCCAATAAAAATGAATGGGAAAAAGTAAAAGAGCTTTTTGATTTAGCTCTTTCTATTGATCCCCAAAAAACTATTGAAGTAAGGTCATCATATCTTTCCGTTGAAGAAACAGTAAACAATTATACTGAGCATTACTGGGCGAATGCTTTTAATAGCGGAGTTGAACAATTTCAAAACATAGAAAGGGATCCAGATAACAAAATTAAATATTTAGAAAATGCGATTAAGTCATTCAAAAATGCTACACTGATTAAACCTGGTGATGCTAATACCTACTCTACGTTGGCAAAGTGTTATTTTGATTATGGCGATAAAGACGCAGCTAAAAATGCCGCCTTAACAGCCGTTGAGAGAAACCCTGATAGCTTCGATGCAAATTTTGCAGCCGGACAAATTATTCAGCGAGCAGGTGGATCTTCTGATGAAATACTACCTTTATATAAGAAAGCAGTTTCCATAAACCCATCTCATAGTAGGGCTTTAAGGGAGTTAGCATCGCTGTATTATGACATTGGGGATAAAGAAGAATCAATACAAGTTTTTAATAATGCAATTGAAAATGAAGAGGATAAAATTATCCAAGCAGATTTGTATTTTAATTTAGGTGTAATTCACAGTCAGATGAAAAATTTCAGCAGTGCAGAAAATGCCTTCGAAGAGGCTATATTTTTGAATGAAGAGGATTATGAAGCAGCTATGGGGATTGCAACGTCATATGAAGGATGGGGAGATGGATACTTAAACGGCGTCGAGGGATTCGATAAAAACCCTAGCGAAGCAGCTCGTTACTATCGAAAGGCTGAAAAGAGAGTAAAATCATTAATGATGACGGATATAGATAATTCAAATAAATATAAGAAACAACTCGAGAGGGTACGATACAAGAGGGATGTAGCAGAAGGGAATTAATAAAAATTTATAATATTTATCCAAGCCTCCTGCGTTTGTTCAAATACTCTGATAGTCCGATATCTAGATTCTGATCAGTGAAAAGAGAGACATAATCTATGCGGTTTCTTGAACATTCTGCTTTATAAAAGTTTCTTAGGTTATTGATAAGGTCTGTGTAAGATGACCTAATATGCCAAGGTTCAGTAGTTAACTTTTCTCCGGTCTCCATATCCAAAAATTTGGTTCTTGAATTGAAGTCAAACTCAAGTTCTTTTTTATCAAGAATGTGGAAAACAATAATCTCTTGTTTGTTATGGCGAAAATGTTTTAGTCCTGAGATTATTTTTTTTGGATCATCAAATAAATCAGAAACTAGAATTACAAGACCCCGCTTCTTAATCCTTTCGGCCATCTGATGAAGAGTAGATTCAATATTTGTATCTCCGCCAGTAGTTTGATTTTCAAGAGATGAAAAAACGGTATTTAGGTGACTTTTAGTAGATTTTGGTTCTATGAATGTTTTTAGTTTCTCGTCAAATTGTATTAACCCAACTGCATCCTGCTGGTTAATCATCAGATATGATAGCGCAGCAATTAGATAGTTTCCATATTGCAGTTTTGTTACTCCTGTGCTTTTGTAATTCATAGAATTACTCGTGTCTAGTATTAAATAGGAACGAAGATTTGTTTCTTCCTCATATCTTTTTACGTAGAAACGATCAGTTTTGGCATAAAGTTTCCAATCAATGTGACGAATTTCATCACCTGAACCGTATGCTCGATGTTCTGCAAATTCCACACTGAACCCATGATATGGACTGCGATGTTGGCCAATAATGTAACCCTCAACTACTAATCTCGCACGTAATGCCATCGAATGGAGCAATGCAACCATTTCGGGTTGCAGGTACTTTTTTTTATTAGACTCATGTTTCATAGTCACTCATCTATAACATCTAATAATTGATTCAAAATGTCATCAACTTTCATCCCTTCAGCCTCAGCATTGAAATTTGGTAATACCCTATGTCTTAGAACAGGGAGTACGAGATCACGAATATCAGCAATTTCTGGTGATGAGCGTCCATCTAAAAGAGCTTTAGCTTTGGCTCCAAGAACGAGGTATTGAGAAGCTCGAGGCCCTGCTCCCCATTCAATCCATTCCTTAATGAAATCTGGAGAAGAATCTTTTTTAGGACGTGTAGAAGAAACAAATTTTACCGCATAAGAAACGACATTATCTGCAACTGGTACACGCAAAACTAAATCCTGATAAGATAATATATCATTAACTGACATAACTTTTTTAAGATTACTTTTGGTTGATGCAGTTGTGCTTTTAACAATATCCATTTCTTCTTCAACAGAGGGGTAATCTATTTTGAGATTGAACATAAATCTGTCTAACTGCGCTTCAGGGAGTGGGTATGTCCCTTCTTGCTCAATTGGGTTTTGCGTTGCCATAACAAAAAATGGTTGTTCTAATTTATAAGTTTGACCCGCTGCGGTCACCTTATTTTCCTGCATTGCCTCAAGCAAAGCTGCTTGCGTTTTAGGAGGAGTTCGATTTATTTCATCAGCAAGTATGATATTTCCAAATATTGGTCCTTTATAAAAGCGAAATGATCGCTTATCAGTATTGGGGTCAATATCAATTAACTCTGTTCCTGTAATATCGCTTGGCATCAAATCTGGAGTAAACTGTATGCGTTTGAAAGATAAATCTAAAATATCTGATAATGTTTTGATTAGTAATGTTTTCGCCAATCCGGGCACGCCAACTAATAATGTGTGACCTCTAGATAATAGAGTAATCAACATGTGGTCCATTATAGTTCTCTGCCCAATTACTGTCTTTCCTATTTCTTCAAAAAACTGTTTTTTTGAATCAGTTAGTTTTTCAAGAATTTTTATATCATTAGTTTGTTGTGTCATTTTTCCAATTATTATTATGAATTATAAAAGTGATTATGTTGAAACTTAACCATCTCAATTTCACCACAAAAGTTATTAACCAAATAAATATATCGAAATATACTTATTACCTTTGAGAAACTAATTAATTAAGAGCAAATTCAAATAATGAAGAATGCTCTTAATTTTAATCATGCTGTTCTCGTTGGTAAATCAATAGAACAGTTGCAGGAATTTGCAGAATCATTAGGGCATGAGGCATATAGAGGAACTCAGTTATATGAGTGGATATATCTTAAAAATGTCCATGAACTTGATAAGATGACCAATCTTCCAACAAAATTTAAAGAACAGATAAAGGAATCTGGAGTTACACGTCCAATAAAAAAGTTACAAGTCTCTATTTCAAAATCAAATAAAACAAGAAAATTTTTATTCCTTCTCTCAAACGGTGAAAAAATTGAATCTGTATTAATGAAAGAGCGAAATAGGTTAACAATATGCCTTTCTACACAAATTGGTTGCGCAGTTGATTGCGCATTTTGTGCAACAGGTAAAATGGGTTTCAAACGAAATTTATCGGTCGGTGAGATTGTAGATCAGTATTTGCAGATTCAGAGAGAAAGTAGAAAAGTAATCACTAATATAGTTTTCATGGGCATGGGAGAGCCATTTCTAAACTATGATAATGTGATTTCAGCCTCTAAAATATTTAACGATTCAATTGGCATTAATTTATCCTCCAGAAAAATAACCATATCGACCTCAGGAATTATACCTAAAATAAAGAAATTTACAGAAGACGGACAAAAATATAAATTAGCTGTAAGCTTGAATGGTTCCTCGCAAAAACAGAGGATTGATACAATGCCTATTGCAAAGTCATTTCCTATGGATGAATTATTAAGCGCCTGTAAGTTTTATACTAAAAAAAGCAGAATGAGAATTACTTTTGAATATGTTTTGCTCAAAGGAATCAACGATAGTTTTGAGGATGCCCAAAGATTAAAAAAGATACTTTCACCAATTAATTGTAAGTTAAATATCATTCCTTATAACGAAATAGATAGTGATTTTTTTCGCCCAGAAAAACATAAGATTGAAACATTTATTGATAAACTTAATGGAGCGCCATTTCCTGTCACAGTTCGTTGGAGTAAAGGAGGTGGAATTGATGCCGGTTGCGGACAACTGGTAACTGAAAATTTGAAAAATAAAAATAATAAACTATGATGAGAAATATCATCCATAAGCAAAAATATATCGTTAAGTAATTGAAAAGAGGGGGCAAATGAATATAAGCGATGAGGTTAAAGTAATAAATGACGAAATAATAAAATGGAGAAGAGACTTTCATGAATATCCCGAATTAGGTTTTCAAGAAAAGCGCACATCGCAAACAATTTATGAATTACTCCAGTCTTTTGGTTTATCTCCAATTAAAGGGATTGCCAAAACAGGAGTTATTGCAGATTTAAAATTTGGAGAAGGACCAATAATTGCTCTTAGAGCTGACATGGATGCCTTGCCAATTCAGGAGACAGATAATCATTCGTATTCTTCAAAAAATAATGGTGTCATGCATGCATGTGGGCACGATGGTCACATGGCTATATTACTTGGTGCTGCAAAGGCTCTGTCTAAAACAAAAAATTCTTTATCTGGCACTGTACGTTTCATTTTTCAGCCTGCGGAAGAGGGAGGAGGAGGAGCTCGTCACATGATTGAGGAAGGGTGCTTAGATGGAGTTAGTGAAATATATGGAATTCACCTATGGAACTATCAACCAGTAGGAGAGGTGGGAGTAAAAGATGGACCGATACTTGCTGCAGCTGATATGTTTGATATAACTATTAAAGGCACTGGAGGCCACGGAGCAACACCCCAAGGGACCGTAGATACTATTGTTGTATCCTCTCAATTGGTACAGGCGTTTCAAACAATCATTAGTCGTAATACAAATCCAATAGATAATGCAGTAATTACAATTGGGATGATAAATGGTGGAAATAATTTTAATGTCATAGCAGATGAAGTAAAGTTAATTGGTACTACAAGGTCATATACCAATGAAAATAGATCAATGCTTAAGCGCAGGATGAAGGAAATCATTGAAGGCGTTGCTCTTACTTACGGAGCTAAAATTGAGTTTAATTATAGAGATGGATATCCACCGACCATTAATTATCCAGAACAAGTAAAAAAGGTAATAAATGCTTCAAAAAGAGTTGTGGGTAAAGGAGCAGGAAATCCATATCTTTCGATGGCAGCTGAAGATTTTTCGTACTATCTTCAAAAAGTTTCAGGATGTTTTTTCTTTATTGGTTCAGCTCCAGATGAGACCAAACTGCTAAGCACTCCCCATCATTGCTCCCATTTTGATATTGATGAGAGATCTTTATCCGTGGGTGCTTCTGTTTACTTGAATCTAGTATATGACATACTTGGATGAATAAATTATATTTTTAATTATTGTTATAGCTTAATACCCAATAGCGCTAGTTTCTCCGCGATCATCTCCCCCACCAAAAAACCCATCTTCATTAATATAGATACCATTAGCTTCGCCGATGTAACCCCATTTGTATGGAACTATTTTATGCCCCATAAGATTAAGATTTTTCATAACGTCTTTGGAAAAGCCTCTAGGTTCAATCATTATCAAATCAGGGTACCACTGGGAGTGAAACCTAGGCGAGCAAACCGCTTCTTTAATATCCATACCAAAAATAACTACATTCAAAATTACTTGCATGGTTGTAGTAATTATCGTCGATCCACCGGGTGATCCAATTACTAAAGACGGTTTACCGTTTTTGAGGACGATTGTTGGAGTCATTGAACTTAAAGGTCGTTTACCTGGCTGTATTGAATTTGCCTCATTGCCAATTAGATCAAAAGCATTTGGTTGACCTGGTTTTGAAGAAAAATCATCCATTTCGTTGTTCAGGAAGAAACCAGCACCAGTTACTACAATTCCACTTCCATAGCTCAAATTGATGGTTGTTGTGACACTCACAGCGCTCCCATATGAGTCGACAACAGAGTAATGAGTTGTTTCAATGCTTTCATCAGAAGTATTCTTCAAAGGAAAGACAGATGTGCTAGGTGTCGCATTTTTTAAGGAGATATTTTTTATACGAGACAGGGCATATTTTTTCGAGATAAGCGTGCTCGTAGGAACATTCCAAAAATCAGGATCACCTAAATGTTCTGCGCGATCTGCATATGCACGACGTTCCACTTCAGTAAGTAAATGAACGTAATTAGAAGAGTTCCACCCTAGAGTATCTAGTCTAAAATTTTCGAGCATATTTAACATATTTATTAATAAAACTCCGCCTGAACTCGGAGGGCCCATTGATAAAATTTCATAATCATGAAAATTTCCTTGAACGGGGGTTCTGTATTTTGATGAATAATTTTCTAAATCTTTGTAGGTAATTATTCCATTTCCATTTTTCATCTCTTTAACAATTAGATCAGCAACATCGCCTTCATAAAATCCACTCCTCCCATGGGTACTTATTTTCCGTAATGTTCTTGCTAAATCTTTTTGGATGAGTTTATCTCCAGATCTCCATGGTTTTCCATCCCTACGGACAAAAATTTTACTTGCTTCTTCATTTTTCTTAAAAAAATCTTTGTAAATATTTAACCTTCTTGCTTCATGATGACTTAAAGGAAAACCATTGTTTGCTAGGCGAATTGCTGGTGCTAAAATTTGGCGTCTGCTTATTTTTCCTGAGCCATAGTCTTTTAGAACTTTTAAAAGGCCATCAACACTTCCAGGTACTCCGCTTGAAGCCAAACTATTAAGGGACAAACCATTCAATACTTCATCTTTATCATCAAGAAACATATTTTTGGTTGCTGAAGCTGGCGCCTTTTCTCTAAAGTCTAGACTGAATTTTTCTCCGTCAGGCATTACTGCGACTAAAAACCCACCGCCTCCTAGATTACCATTTGATGAGGAAGTAACTGAAAGTGCAAAGCCTATCGCAACTGCTGCATCAATAGCGTTACCACCTTTTTTTAAAACTTCAATACCAATTTCTGATGCTAGTTTGCTGGTGCAAACCACCATGCCATTTTCCCCAAATACGGGTTCAGAACTAGCTGCATCTATTTTGTTAAGTGTTAAAAAAAATGTAAAAAAAACAATAATTAAATTTCTAAATAATTTCAATATTTATCTAATTGTTAGTTATCGAAGATTAGATTGGTTAATCCTTTGGTATCGATAATTGATCTTCAGAATTTGCAACAATGACTGATACTGAAGCGTCCCCAGTCACATTAACAACTGTTCTTATCATGTCAAGGATTCTATCAACTCCTAATATTAGAGCTATTCCTTTTGTTGGCACACCAACAGTTTCTAATATTATAACCAGCATAATAATTCCCGCACTTGGTACTGCAGCAGTACCGATCGATGCGAGGACTGCAGTTAATATTATTGTCAATTGAGCAGTGAATGTTAGATCCATTCCAATGGCCTGTGCAATAAATACTGCAGCAACAGCTTGATAAAGTGCTGTCCCATCCATATTAATGGTTGCACCTAAGGGTAAAACAAAAGAAGATACTTCTTCAGAAACCCCTAGTTTTTCTTCGCAGCATTCCATGGTTGCAGGCAAGGTAGCACCACTAGAGCTTGTTGAGAAAGCTAAAAGTTGGGCTGGAGCAATACCTTTATAAAACAAATTCAATGGCATTGTGGTCATGAATTTGATAATACTTGTATAGGTAATAATTACGTGGGCAGTTAGACCTATTATAACTGTGATCATATAAAATCCAATTCCACTTAATAAACTTATAATTTCAGAAGGATTATTTCCTGCTATCTTATTCATAGTGCTTGCAATTAAAGCAAAAACTCCAAAAGGCGCCATCATCATTATTAAATCTACAAGCTTAATAATTACCTGATTTAATCCCTTGAAAAATTCAAGGAGGGGTTTTGCTTCCTTTTTTGGTATTTGGATTAAACCAATTCCTAAAAACAGAGCGATAAAAACTACTTGCAACATATTGCGATTTGAAGATGCCGCTGTAAAAAAATTTTCTGGAAAAATATCAATAATTGGTTGTAGAGGGCCCCTATTTTTAATTGAATCGGCAGAGATGGTTTTTTTTTCTACATCGCTATTATAATCTTTTTGCAATTTCTCGGTCATTTCAGCGGAAACTCTCTTCCCTGGCTGAATAATATTTACTGATAGTAGCCCTATAGTTACAGCTAAAGTTGTTGTGCCAACATAAATTCCGATAGCTTTGCCTCCAATTCGGCTGAGTTTTTTCGTGTTAGACAGAGATGCAACACCAGTAACTAATGAAGATAAAACTAATGGCACGGCAATCAGTTTTAATAGGTTGATAAAAATAATGCCAACTGGAGCTACATAAGAATTTGTAAAACTGATCCAACCGTTTAAAGAAGATAAGACCCCAAACAGAACACCAAGTACTAACCCGATAATTATTTTCCAATGAAGCGCAACTTTATTCATAAGAAATAATAAGAATTTATTTGTTAATTTCTTTTTTGATGATAGAAACTATTTTTTCTATGTCAATACGTATCTGTTTTTGAGTATCTCGGTATCGAAGAGTAACAGTATTATCTTCTAGCGATTGATGATCGACAGTTATTCCAAATGGAGTACCCGCTTCATCTTGCCGGTAATATCTTTTACCAATTGACCCTTGTTGATCAAAAACCACTTTAAATTCGGGCTTGACTAGATCCATGATTTCTCTAGCTTTCTCAGGGAGTCCATCCCTTTTTAAAAGAGGACAGATTACAGCTTTTACTGGTGCGAGGAGAGGGTGTAACTTTAACACTATTCTTTTGTTTTTCTTATCATCCCAAAAAGAATCAGCTAGAACAGTCAGGAGCATTCTGTTTAAGCCCGCAGAAGATTCAATAATGAATGGGACAAATCGTTCGTTTTGTGGTTGATCAAAATAAGAAAGATTTTTACCCGAAAATTCCTGATGGCGTGATAAATCATAATCTGTTCTATTGTGTATCCCTTCAATTTCGGACCAGCCAAATGGGAATTGGTACTCAATATCCCAAGCCTCTTTTGCATAATGCGCTAGCTCATTTTTTCCATGTTGATGGAAACGCAATCTCTCTTTTTTAATTCCCAATTGATTTAAATAAAATTCAAATCTTTTATGCTTCCATTCATTCATGATTGTATCATCTGTGCCCGGTTTCACAAAATATTGCATTTCCATCTGTTCAAATTCCCTGGTGCGGAAAATGAAATTTCTAGCAATGATTTCATTACGGAAAGCTTTTCCTATTTGAGCAATGCCAAATGGTACCTTCAACCGCATCGTTCCCTGAACTAACTGATAATTGACGTAGATACCTTGTGCTGTTTCAGGCCTTAGAAAGGCTTTAGTTCCAGTGTCCTCAATTGGCCCCACATTTGTTTGAAACATTAAGTTAAAATCTCGGGGATATGTTAATTTACCGATAGTTCCACATTTTGGGCATTGAACTTGATCCCAATTTAGCTTCTCATATTCTTCTGAGAATTCATCAGCCTTAAATCTTGCGTTACAATGTTTACAATCTACAAGTGGGTCATTAAACGCACCTACATGTCCGGATGCTTCCCATATTTTTGGATGCATTAGTATTCCGCTATCAAGGCCAACAATATTTTCATGATTTTGTGTCATCTCTTTCCACCAAAGTTGAGAAATGTTATTTTTTAATTCAACTCCAAGTGGACCATAGTCATAAACTGCGGAAAAACCACCATATATGTCAGAGCTTTGAAAAATGAATCCTCTTCTTTTAGATAAAGAAACAATTTTTTCTATTGTCTTATTCATAATAAAGTTTTATTTACCATATTATATTTATTTTAAATGAAAAAATTTCAACAATTTAGTCCATTTCTCTGAGTTCTTTTTCAATTTCATTATCAAAGGGTATCGTTGATAGTTCTGAGCTGACTGTTATTTTATTAGGATTTGAAAGCCTCAAATAAAATGCCAGAATCAACAGCCCAAATATCGCAGCTAGAGCGGGAGTAATCCATACCATTACATTAAAACCTTCAGCTTTTGGGATGGCTAAAACGCGTTCACCATAAATACCAACATAATAATCTAGTATCTCCTGTTTTGTTTTTCCTTGTGCTAAAAAGCGTTCAACCTGTTCTTCAATCTCCGGATTATGATCTAAATCATAAACTGTCCCTGCCCAGCAACATGGAGAGATTAAATCTTTTGTGATTTCTTTGGTACGAATATTGTCTGCATGTAAAAAAGTTGAAAAAAGAAAAATGGAAAAGAAAACTTTCATTTTCTTTTTTTCCTACGTCTCCTTGATTTTTTTGGAGATAAACGTCTTTTGTTGATTAGTTCAACTGCAATTTCAAGGGTTATTGTTTCAGGGCTATATTCGTTTTTCAGAGCTGCATTAATCTTACCATCAGAAACATAGGGGCCATATCGACCTTCCTTTAGCGATAAATCCTCACCAGTTTCTGGATGTTTTCCAATGATTTTCAATTCAGAGCTTTTTTTATTACGATTTGCTAATAATTCAATGGACTTATCTAAAGATATATCTAAAGGTGTTTCCGGACCACGGAGGCTAGCATTTTGTTTTCCAGATTTTATGTATGGACCATATCTTCCATAATCAGCCATAATTGGCTCATCAGTTTCTGGATGCTTACCAATCATTCTAGGGAGAGCAAGAAGTTCTAAAGCGTAGTCTAAATTTATATCTGATATTGATTTTTCTTTAGGTATCGATTTTCGGGTTTTTGTATCTCCTAGTTGTACATAAAAACCATAAGGTCCTTTCTTAATCCATACCGATTCTTGGGTATCTGGATGTTTACCAATGGGGTCATTAGTAGGTTCTTCCTGCTGGAAAATATTTTCAATTACGTCCAATGTTAAATCACCGATATAAATTTTTTCTGGTATGGATTTGGTTTCTTCCCCACGCCTAAGATAAGGCCCATATTTTCCAATTCTTCCTTCTGTAGAATCTTTAATTGGTTCTGGTATTTCAATTGTACACACTTTTGGAATATCTACCTTTTCTTCAAGCATTTTTGAAAGTCCTGCAAATTTTTCTCCACCATGATAGAAATTCGAAATAAAGGGAAGGCTTTCTCTCTCACCTCTTGATATTTCATCTAACCCCTCTTCCATTTTTGCTGTAAACTTTAAATCCACCAAGTTGGTAAAGTGATTTTCTAAAAGTTGAGTAACTGCCAGGCCTAAATAAGTTGGTGTAAGTTTGCCTCTATCTCTGTCAACATAGCCTCTTTTAACTATAGTGTCAAGTATAGAAGCGAACGTAGAAGGCCGACCAATGCCATTTAATTCTAAATTTTTGACAAGCGATGCCTCGGTAAATCTTGCAGGAGGCTTTGTCGTATGGGATAGGAACTCTAGTTTTTCACAAGTTAAGTTATCACCAATTGATAGGTTTGGGAGAACTCGTTCTTTATTAGCAAGATCTAATTCAGGGTTATCTTGGCCCTCAACATAAACTCGCATGTAACCAGGGAAAATAATAACTTGTCCTCTAGCGCGAAAATCTGATTTCTGATTCCTTATTGTAATTGCTGTCTGTTTTAATTTGGCTGGGACCATTTGACTAGCGACCGTTCTTTTCCAAATTAAATCGTAAAGCCGTCCTGTTTCTTCGCCCAAAGCACCAATTACTTCTTCTAGGTTTTTAAACTCCCGATGAGAAGGTCTAATAGCTTCATGTGCCTCCTGAGCATTGCGAACTTTTGTTTTATAATGATTCTGTTTTTTGGGTAAATATTCTTTGCCATATAATTTAGAAATTACACTTCGTGCACCAGCAATAGCTTCCTCGGATAAATGAGTTGAATCAGTTCTCATGTATGTAATAAAACCATTCTCATAAAGTTGTTGAGCGATGCGCATGGTTCGTTTTGCGGACATACGTAATTTTCTCGCTGCTTCCTGTTGCAATGTGCTTGTAGTAAATGGAGGTTTTGGATTTGATGTTCGAGGTTTTTCTTCAACATTTATTACTTGCCATGATCCCTTATCTAATTCTCTGACTAGCTTCCTAGCTTTCGCTTCGGACAGAAGCAAAACCGTTTCGTTTTTTAATTTTCCAGTTTTTGAGTCAAAGTCATTACTTGATGCTATACGTCTTTCATCAATGGAATGTAATGTAGCCTTAAAATTGAAGCCGTCTCCATTTTTTGCAAGGTCCGCTTGTAAATTAAAATATGTTGTTTTAAGAAATTTTGCGCGTAATCTATCTTGATCTATTATAATCTTAACAGCGGCAGATTGTACCCTCCCTGCAGATAGGGAGTTTTGAACAAAAGCCATATTTTTTTGAAGTGTTGCCCAAAGGACAGGCGATATCTTATATCCTACTAACCTATCAATAATTCTTCTTGCAGATTGAGCATTAACCAAGTTGTCGTCAATAGAGCGAATATGATTCATTGCCTCTGAAATACCATCTTTAGTTATTTCCGTAAACTCAATTCTTTCAATTGATTTATGATTAATTTCTGTTGCGAGATGACCTGCAATTGCTTCTCCTTCCCGATCGGGATCTGTAGCAATTAAAACTCTCGATGCATTTTTAGCCTTTTTCTTTAAATCAGTTATAAATTGTTTTCTGTTTGGCAGTACATCTAGTTGAATCCTAAAACCATCATCAATATCAACGCCCAATTGATTTGAAGGAAGATCTTTAACATGCCCAACACTGGCTGTCACTTCATAATCTCCTCCAAGATATTGTTCGATAGTTTTTGCTTTTGATGGGGACTCAACAATAAGTAACGGTCTTTGGCTCATCTGATTTCCTATTTTATGTTATAAACGAGTCGCAATTCTTACGTGTAAATAATATAAAATAAATAAATAAATTTGTCAATTTTTAAAGATTATCAAATAAAGCTGACTGTGCAACCTTTTTTTGTGATCCTTTAATAAGATCTTTAATGATGATTTCACTTCTATCAATTTCGTCTCTTCCTAGTATCAAAGCATATCTAGCATTAATTTTATTTGCTTCACGTAGTTGAGCCTTCATACTTCTCCTTTTGCTATCCATGATAATCTCTTTACCATGGTTTCGAAGTTTTTGGGATAAAGATAATGTTACGGGGATCCCGCCCTCCTCAGTACAAACAAAAAACATCCTACTTTCATTTATACTAGACTCTTTTTGGTTTCCTCCCATTGCGATCAAAAAACGTTCCATACCTGCCGCAAATCCAATACCGGGCGTGGGTTTTCCACCAAGTCTCTCAACTAAGGTATCATATCGTCCACCACCTAGTAGCGCATCTTGAGAACCTAATGCCGAAGTGGTAAATTCAAAAACGGTTCTAGAATAATAATCCAGACCTCGAACTAATTTTTGATTTATTTCAAATGGTATTTTGAGAGCAGTCAAATAATTTTGTAGTTGATTAAAATGATCTGTGTCTTCATCAGTTAAATAATCTGCAATTTGTGGAGCATTTTTCAGAATTATTTTTTCATGCTCTGATTTTGTATCGAGAATGCGCAAAGTGTTTTTTGAAAACCGTCTCTGACTTGTTTCAGAAAATTTATTTATATTAGGCGAGATGAAATCTTTCAATGAATCTATGTATTTAATTCTACATTCTTCCGAGCCTAAACTATTCAAATGGAGTTTGACATCATCTCCTAAACCACATTTAGATAAAATATGCCACGCAATCGAAATAATTTCTGCATCCTGCTCGGGGTATACTGAACCAAACGCCTCTACTCCAAACTGATGAAATTGCCGTTGCCTTCCTTTTTGTGGTCTTTCTCTACGAAAAAGTGGACCCAGATAATAAAGGCGTTGTGTAGCATTCTGGATTCCAAGATTGTGCTGTACAAAAGATCTTGCGACAGAAGCAGTTAATTCAGGTCGCAAAGTGATATTGGCTCCATCTCTATCATCCCAGCTATACATTTCTTTAGTTACAATATCAGTTTCTTGGCCAACGCTTCTCTGAAATAATGGTGTCTTTTCGATTATAGGTGTGCGTATTTCTCCATATCCGTGCAGAGAACACGCATCACGAACAATTTTTTCTAGCTCTTGCCATTTACGACTCTCACTAGGAAGAATATCGTGGGTTCCTTTGATTGACTTAATTTGATTCAAATTTGCAAATAATAGGATTAATAATTTTTTTAGCTTTCCTTAGTTGCTCTTTAGGAACAAGAACTCTAACTACTTGACCTGTCAAGTTTGTTGCTCCCATAGAAAATGCTGTATAGCTCCAGTCCATATTTAAATAATAAGGTATTCCTTCCTTTTCTAACATTTCTGTTGCCATTTCAGCATATAATCTTCCCTCAAAGGATGGTAAGGGTTCCCAAGATAGTTCGGGCAGAGGTAAATTTATATTACAAGCATTTACCAGTTTTACGAAACAGTCTCCACAATCGATTATATGGTCTAAATATTCTGCATGGCACTTTGGACATATCATAATAATAATAATTTTATAGCTCGAATTTCATAATATAATGCTTCATAAAAAACATTTGTTTAGAATGGCGAGCGAGAATAAGCACCGCCTCTTTTTTCAAATTTCAGGTCTCTTAATGTAGGTGATTTAACATTAATTTTTAAATTAACTCCCTGACCATAACCACTAGGGGTCCAGTTTAAAGATAGTTCCCAGCAGTGAAGGTCTCTGTATACAGAAAAAGAATGATTCACTAAGTCCTGATCAATCATATTAAAGCGAGCTCGGTAAGAAACTTTCCAGTTTTTAGTAATTTGAAATGATGAATTTGTATTAACCCAAAAGGTTTTTTTTACTGCAGTTGGATTTGTGGAAACGTAGCTAAGACTAAGGCTGACATTTGTACTCCACAATTGATTTCCACTTAATGTGTTTTTCAAATTTTTTGTTGGACTTACAAGACCAGGTCCATTTAAATCATCATCTACAAAGGCGGAATCGGTATCAATTTTATTTTTTTCTGCAAACTTATCAGACCATCTGCTGCCTGAAAAACGAAAGCCTGTTGAAAATCGTATATTTGTTAACCGAGGCCTTAGTAGTCCGTTTGAATCCTTAATTAATTCTGAGATACGACCCTTTTCTTGCTGATATTTATAAAAATCATGCGTCATAGAGATATCAAGAGCCAACTTACCTGCAATCTTAGATCTGACTGAGCTTCGAAGGTTAGCTAAATGAAATTCATCAGCCGCGAAGTTATATCCACTGCTCATTCTCCAACTAAATAGATCAACCTTTTTTTCTTTATCTTCTTCATCAATTTTCCCTTGAAAGATATTGTTTAAAGAAAAATTTAATGATTTGCTTTCAGACCTTGGAGTACTACCTGCCATTGTACCTGCAAATCTATCAAATACTATTTCATTCCCCAATGAGTCCAGGTAAGTCTTTGTATATCCCAAATCTTTGCCAAAAACTGGCTTAGAAAAATCTGGCCTGTAAGAAAAGCTTAGAGCAGGGGAGATAGTATGGCGTACAACTTTCAACGGTCCTATTGGAATTGGGAACATACCATAAAGCTTAGTATTTGCACTAAAAGAGAAAGATCCAGTTGTCCTCATTGCAAGTCCTTGCTTTGGTGTTTTTATTACCGAGTTTGTTGAATCGTTCCATAGACTTTCAAAAGATTTATCTACCCAATTTGACCGGATATTAAAGCTAGGGTTAATTGATATATGTTTAAATAATTTTTGTGGCGAGTTAATTGATGAAGTGTGAACCCAGCCTTGATTTTTGTCAACTTTAGTAACCGGGTCACCATTCTGATCTACAATCCATTGAAATGAATTAGTGCTATCGTTAAAAACATTCTGCTCGGATTCGTAATATTGTCTATCTCTTTGGGTAAAATTCAGGCCGTAATTCCATGTAATGTTATTGTACCATCTTTTGGTGCTAGCAGTTGTAGGAATTAAATTACTTTGACCATGGCGAAATGATATTTTTGGCAGTGTTCTATTCAAAATATTAAGCTGGGTTCCTGCTTTTGTAGGATTTATATAGAAATTGGATGTTGGGTTTATTTTATCTTCAATCAGGAGATCTTGATTAGAATATAGATTTGCACTGATTGAATTTTTAGATTTTGGCCATCTTTTAGAATAAGATATATTAGAAATTGCTTTTTGATTCATTCTATCCACTTCGCTCAGACCATATTTTTTGTTGTAATCACCACTGCTAGAATATGTAACATTAGCATTAAATGATTGATTGTTTCGTAGAATTTGAGTGTGAGACCATCGAACGTTTAGATCACTTTTACGGTTATTTGGAAGATCTAAGATGTTGTTAGATTGAGTTAAAAATTGTTGACTGCGGACGAAAAGACTGCCACTAAATTTGTACCTCAAACGGTATTTATTATCTATCCTTAGCACTACCCCTTGCTTGTCTCCAAAGCTTGCAGTAAGCTTGGAATCCCAGTATTCATTGGGAGCCCAATAGAACCCAAGTCCGTCAAGATATTGTCCGCGGTGCCTTGATTCCCCATAGGATGGCATAATCCACCCAGAGTGGCGCCTCCCACCTTTGTGCGGGAATATACCTAAAGGAATACCAAAGATAGGGATTTGTGCCAAGTGTAAAATAATTGGTCTAGCTATTACTATATCATTTTGAATTATTTTCATTTTTGTAGATTCAAAATGGAAATGGGGTGTTTCTAAATTGCAAGTTGTGTAAGTAGAGTTTTGAATAAAAACAACTTTATTTGATTCGTTTCGAATTTCACTTCCAGTGTAATAACCATCATCGGCTTTTGTAGAACCTTTTAGCATTTTACCTTTTTTTGATTTTGTATTGTAAATTATTTGGTCACCAGTCATTGGATCTTTTCCTTTTTCATTGATGACCGGCAGAATGGGTTTAGAGTTGATTTTTTCAGATTTGCTAGGCAGTGCATTTAAAATATTTGTTTTCCAATCAATGCTGACAAACCCTGCCTCTAAGTTCGTAGTCTCATGCGTAATTTTTGCTTGTCCTGACAAATCTGTTTTTTCATCAGGTACATTGTAAAAAATCTTTTCAGCGGAATATATAATTTTTGAATCGCTATTTAATTTCTCATCATCTGGAATATATGACCCTTGCGATCCACCATTTATATCCATTTTACTAATTTCACTATTTTTGAACGAAATCATTATTTCATCACCCGAAGTTTCATTTCTACCTTCATATAATGAGTCTTCAAAAACATGGTAAATAGTAGATGCCATACCCTCTAATTTCATAGAATCAATTTTTCCGTCAGTAAAATAACTCCTTAGACTAGATCCTTCCATTTCATCAAAGAATTCTATAGAGTCAAGAAAGTCAATAGTGTCCTGTTGAATTTTTCTGAATCCTTGGGTTGGTGTAACCCCGAATGCTTTTTTTGGAATGTAGAGCGTTTCTAATAATTCATTTTTGTATTTTAGAAGGATTTCATTCCCTTTAAGAGTTTGTCTATTTTCCATAATCTGTGGTTCTATTTGTAGTATTGTAGATTCGTTATTACGATCATATTTTGCTCTCCCGCAGGTTGCTACTCTTGATGAATCTTTAATTATAACATTTCCAATTGCAACAAATGATGCCCCATCTTTTTCAGGTTTTTTGATATATTCTATACGGTCTGCATAAATATTTTGCCCTTTCTGCTTTAAGTAAACATTACCAAATGCAATACCACTGTCCTGTTCAGTAAAGACCATAATAGAATCTGCAATAAGTTCAAAATTTTCATCCACAATTCGGGGATCACCTTTGCTTAAAATTTTATTTTCATCAGAATAAAATGTAATGGTATCGCAAGTGAGGATAGTATTCTCCTTTTTTGCAGTTACGTCTTCGTATAGATATGCAATTTTAGTTCTTTCATAGTTGCGCCCTTGCTCTGATGATATGGTTAAAGCACCTTTAGTAATCACAATATTTCCAGTTAAAAACTGAATTTTTTCACCATTTATGATTTTACCCTCAAGGATATCTGCTTTTTCAAGTTTGAGACGGTCTTGCCCAAAAAGTACTATTTCATTTAGGCATAGGATGATGAATAAAAAAAATATTTTATTATAAGGCATTTTTAATTGTTTTGTTATCTATTTGCTTGAGAGAAAAATTTCTAGTTTACTCTTCATGCTTAAGGTTGCGATTTTTTCTTTTTTTCAAAACAAACAACCTTAAATGTTCTTCAATTAATATTTGCACACATTTAATGATGTAATAAATTAACTAATCTTTTAAATCAAAATATGAAACTTCAGCAATTAAAATATTTTAATAAACAATTACTATTGACTTTATTAATTAGTGTTGGAGGATGTAATAAAAAGGGGAATGAATTGATTATGGATAGTGGGCTAGTAGTAAAAGACATTACAATAGGCGATGGGAAAGAAGCCAATGATTATAATAAGGTCGTTGTTAATTATACGGGCAAGCTTAAGGATGGTAAAGTATTTGATTCATCCTTGAACCCCGGAAGAGAACCATTTACATTTACACTCGGAGTTGGTTCAGTAATAAAAGGGTGGGATATTGGTGTCAAGGGCATGAAAGTGGGAGGTAAAAGAACATTAGAAATACCTCCTGAGCTAGGATATGGTTCACAAGGTGCTGGTGATGTGATCCCTCCAAATGAAACACTTTTTTTCGAAGTTGAGTTACTTGAGGTTGAGGTTTATTGAATAGGATTTTTAGAAAATCGATTCCCTTTTCAAATTAGTTTTCTATATCAATTATCTCAACATTATTACTTTTTTGGTAATATTTAGCCGAACGCCAAGATCCGTATATTTCACCCGAATACACTAATAATGTTATTGCACTAAACAGATAACCTACATTTGGATAGTTTTCTTTTTTTGCAAAATAGGCTACCGCGGCAAATTGATAGGTTGTAGTCATTCCCATGAGGCCATCCATAGGTCTTTCGGCATAAATTCTTCCAGATCCAGGAATTAGAGCAGAAAATATAGAAGCCATTAGCGGAGATTTTTTTGGTTTTCTCGCACTGATTATTGGATGAAGAGGATCAATAAGTCTACCATGAGAGCTGTGAAATTGTCCAGCACTGTCAAGATGATATCTAAAAGCAAATGGATTGCATCTCACAATTCTATCTGAAGTCATTATTCCACCAATGATAAGTCCATGTTGTTTTATTGCAACTGCACCGTAATTTGAGCAGCTAGGATCAAATTGGCAGTTAAACAATTTAGAATTATAGGATAGCCTTTGCCAGGCCATAATAGGAACAAGAGCTGTTTTCCGGAATATTGAAATATTGCTTGAGTTCAAAAGGGAATCCGCAGGGTATTTTGATTGCCCAAGTAATTGTGATGTAGTTAAGATAAAAAGCAACCAAATCATCCCAAATATTACCAATTTTGCATTAATCTGTAATATTTTGATTTATTAGATTACAGTACTTTTTTTACAAAGTTTATGGAAAATATATTAGAACAAATATCGTCTAACCCAGTTTATCTTGCTATAAGTGTGATTTTAGGTGCTCTATTGATTTACGGGATAGTTAAGCGCCTTATTAAGCTTATATTAGGGATAGCTCTAATTTTAGTCAGCTATGCTGTATACTTGCACACTACTGGACAGGACGTACCTGCAACAACCAAAGAATTGAAAGAGTCTGTTTCTGAAAATGTTGAAAAAGTCAAAGAAACTGCTAGAGAAGTCCTCGATGAAAAAGTTAAAGCAGCTAAAGAAGAGTTGTTGGAAGAGCTAGAAGAAAAAAGTAAGTCATTCAAAGATAGCTATTCTCCTTAAGTATTTTTGATATTTAAAAGCTAAAGAAAATTACTGGCGATCTCTGCCAATGCACTTCTTTCGCCTTTTTCTAATGTTATATGCCCAAAAATATTTTGTCCTTTCATTCTACTAATTAGATATGCAAGTCCATTCGAATGTTTATCCAGATATGGATGATCGATTTGGTGAATATCTCCAGTAAAGATAATTTTTGTACCCTCTCCTGCTCTTGTAATGATTGTTTTTACCTCATGAGGAGTTAAATTTTGTGCTTCATCAATTATAAAATAAGCACGCTGAAGACTCCTACCGCGAATGTATGCCAACGGAGTTATATTCAGTTTCTCTTGTTCTAACATCTCCTTGATCTGTCGAATTCGTTTAGTATTAGCCTTCAATTGATGCCTAATTACTGATAAATTATCATATAGAGGTTGCATATAAGGGTCAAGCTTAGATTGTATATCTCCAGGTAGAAAACCAAGGTCGCGATTACTTAGAGGAACAATTGGTCGTGCTAAGAATATTTGCCTATATGACTTTCTTGATTGCAGAGCAGAGGCAAGAGCAAGAAGGGTTTTCCCTGTACCTGCCTTTCCAGATAGTGAGACTAATTGGATACGCTGATCCAGTAGGATCTGGAGTGCGAACGATTGTTCAGCATTCCGAGGACTGATACCATATGCTTCGGTTTTATTTACCCTAATAATTTTATTTGCAAAAGGATCATAAGTTGCAAGTACTGATTTTTGATCATTTCTAAATATAAAGTTTTCGTTTGCCAGTGGATCAGTTAAGTTCGGTAAAATATTTTTTTTGATTCCATCGCTTGAATAAATTAAGTCAATGTGTTTTGATTCAGTTCCCTCAATTACTCTTGATCCGTTGTATACCTGACTAACATCTTCAATTTTATCAGTCTTGTAGTCCTCAGTTAAAATATTAAGTGATCGGGCTTTTAATCGCATGTTTGTATCCTTTGAAATAAGGATGACCTTTTTGTCTTTATTTTCAATACCTAATTTGTATGCGCAATTAATTATACGATGATCAGGGTTGTCTTCTTGAAAAGAAGCTTGTACGGTCTTATGCCAATTGTGGTTAACTACTACCCGTATTTTAGGTTCTTTAAGGCTTGAGACTTTCTCATTTTTTTTTACTGGCGCGTTTGACATTTCATCCAAGCGGCGCAAAAATTCTCTAGCATTATAGTGAATCTGTTCATTGCCACGTTTAAATTGATCAAGTTCTTCAAGTACTGCTATTGGTATTGCTATATCATTTTCTTCAAATTGTTTTATGCAAGTTGAATCGTGAAGAATAACGTTTGTATCTAAGACAAATATTTTAGGTTTTGAAAGTGTCAATTACGGTATTATTTGATTATATTTTTGTAATGATAAAGATGATAGGATTGGATTAAAAATTAACTAGTATTCACAAATAAAGTCGAAGCTTTATTTGTATTTTGACAGGAAAACGTTAAGTTTTTGGCTGTCAAGGTTTATCCACGGGAAGTGGCTAGTAAAAAAGGATTAACCAAGGCCACCCAAAAACCCCCAAAATATTTTTATAAGTATGATCGTATATAAAATTCCTAAAGAAAGGAGAGCAAGAGGTGTAATACGATATTTAACCATGTAGGGGCTGTTATTGGTTCTCTTTCTATAGAACTCTCTCAAGCTTTTAAGGGTTAAATTTGATAAATAAGTTCCCAGAAAAAAGAAAAAGAGGATTATCAAATGATCAAAAAAAGATAGTGAATTAAGCCAATGACCCAACTTCATACAATTTCCTTTAAGACTGATTTAAATTCTGATAAGATAATCGAAGTTGCTCCCCAAACGATTTCATTATTAAGAAAGTAATAGGGAATTGTTCGTATTTTACCTCCAAAGTCCTCTTTTTTTTCTTTTCTATTTTTTTCATCTATTAAAGAAAAAACAGGTACACTAAATATATATTCCACTTCATTGTATTGCAACTTGGTCTTAGGTTTTTTATATACCCAGCCGATGTAAGGATAAACTTTGAACTTTGAAACTGGTATCTTGAATGGAGTAAGCGATCCTATTATGCATATGGATTCAGGTCTGACTCCGATTTCTTCATTTGTCTCTCTTACAGCGGCGTTTTTCTTCGACTCGCCTTTCTTAATTACGCCTCCAGGTAAAGCAATTTGACTTTTGTGATGGTCAACAGATTTACTGCGTTTTGTTAAAAAGAAATGCCAGCTGTCATTTTGAGGAAACAATAAAATTAAGACTGATGCCGGGATAAAATCGAAGCCCATAGCCCTTAAACTTGATACTTCGTAAGGATGGGGTATCATTTCTTTTTGAGCGATTGCTCCTGGAAGATCCATTTTTAATCTCTCTGTAAGTTCTTTAATTAATTTGATTGTCATTGAATGGGTCAAAATTATCTAACTATTTAGGAAACTACATAAAATTATAGGCTAATTTTTTGTGTGAAATATAAACATATAATTTGGGATTGGAATGGGACATTGTTGGATGATAGATGGCTATGTGTTAAATCGATAAACCATGTAATGCTGAAACGCAACCTTCCCCAAATTACACAACAAGAATACATGGATTCGTTTTGCTTCCCTGTTGTCAAATATTACGAAAAATTAGGATTTGATTTTTCAGACGAATCATTTTCTGACGTTGGAACCGAGTTTATAGAACACTACAAAAAAGGCTTCAACAAAACTAAATTACATCGAAATGTCGAAAATGTGTTAAAAAATATTTTGGATATGAGATCAACACAGTCCGTATTATCAGCAGGTGAGCAATCATCCTTAATTGCTTGGATAAAGACACATCGTTTAGATAATTACTTTTTCATGATTAAAGGTATCAGAGATCACTATGCTGCAGGAAAGGAAGAGCAAGGGAAAGAAATGCTACTGGAGCTACCGTATGAAAAAAAGCAATTATTATTGATTGGAGACACTGTTCACGATAGCGAGGTGGCTCAGGCCATGGGAATAGATTGCATTTTAATTGGAAATGGGCACGTAAGTCATGAGCGCCTATTAAAAACAGGACGTCCTGTTTTTAATAGGCTAGAGCAAGGATGGGATTATTTGAAATCTAAAAATTGACTTGAGATCTGGTAATTATATCCAGAAGATTACTTAAGAGCAGTTAGCATGTAACAATATTAGGCAATGATTACTTTTTTCTTCTGTAACAAATTTATACGTTTTATATAAATTATTATTAAAAAAATATGCGAAACCTCGATAAAGAAGTTTCTTTTTTTTTATGTAAAAATTTGGCATGGTATTTGTTAAATCTATTTTATAAGTATTTTTAAAATTAAGGTAAAAAGATGAAATCACTGTTCAAAATTGTCAAACTAATTAAAAATAATCGTGGAAGCTCGTTAGCAGAATTTGCTACTGTATCTGCTCTCATGGCCACCCTAGCTGCTACTGCAGCACCAAAACTATCTCAGATGTCAGAGGGTACCAAAGGAGAAAAGTCAATAAGTGAGATGAATAAAATTTTAACACAAGCCGGTAACTTTTATCAGGCAACATCAGATACAGAAGGTCGTGGTCGTTTTCCAGGGCAAGAAAAATATAATGTAGCAGTTGGCGGTTATGGTGGTGAACTGCTGATTACAGATGGTAATTTAAAGAATGCCCAGGATGCAGAACTTGCTCTTTCTGAGGTCTACGCTAAGCTTGAAACCTTTAACAGCTACGAGGATGATGCTTCAAATTGGAGATCGGTGTTTGGTACAAGTAATGCATCCATCCCCTCTGGTCACAGTGTTCAAGATGATACATATTTAGGCTGTGATGATTGTGTTTCTGATGGTCCAGTGGGAGCTGACGAATGGTTACAATTATTTAACGGAAATGCTATAAATAGTAAATTTCAGGATGGCCACTTCATTTACGTAGTAGTACCGGGTGGCGGATCTGGTGAGGGGACATTTCCTCCGGTACTCATCGTTGCTGACTTAGAGAACCCATCAGATTTCAACAACTCACTTGAGCCGTAAATTTAAAATCGGTTTATTTTAAAAATCGTAATTAACCACGATAAAAGCCCTGGATCTCTCCGGGGCTTTTTTATTTATATTTGACTATCACATTATATTTTTGTTTAAGCCTTAATTTTAGAAATTAAAAAACAGAATGTCCAAAAATGTTACAATCTGTAACTCAGGTACTTTACATCAGTATAACTAGTTTTAATTTTCAACAGAGGGAGATCAATTAATCTTTGATGGATTGTATAATATTGGCACAGATTTTGTTATAAACAGGTAGATAAATAAATATCATTTACACAAGCGTTGGAGATCAATGTGAGAAAAAAATTTAAAAAAATTTACAAATTTATTAGAAATGTGCGTGGGAATGCTATAGCTGAACTTGCAACTGGTGGAGCGCTCGCAGCAACAATAGCCGCAACTGCGGCGCCTAAGCTTTCTAACTGGACTGAAGATAATAAAATTCTCCACAGGGAAATTTCTGAATTGAAAAATGAGAATCAAGATCTAAAAAACCAGAGAGAGCTTCTAAAAAAAGAAATATTTAGACTGCTCTTTCAGCAGAATTCTCAAACTCTTTCATCTCCACAGCAAGCACAGAACCCTCCTGCGCAATTACAGAGTCAACAGAATCTGATTTATGCAGTCATCCCTGCTGATGGTACAGATGATAATCCATATCCAAAAGTTGTATACGTATCCGATCCTGATAATCCAGGTTCTTTTAATACGTCTATTTTAAGTGAGTAAAACTTTATATCCCTTCAGATTGTAGTTCCTGCCACTACCCAAGACACACAAAAGCCCCGGATCACTCCGGGGCTTTTTTATTGTAACAAAACTGTACATCTAGTGCAATGATAC
>MDSY01130220.1_pt1 | contig 41445 bp, 62 predicted proteins | sample 811131 | NCBI WGS metagenome assembly MDSY01 (sample SAMN05326643, study PRJNA326480) | marine metagenome | isolation source: seawater | place: Atlantic Ocean: South West | collected 2010
AAAGACCCTATGAAGTTAGCAGGTTACCGTAGAGCAATAGGTAACTTTGTTAGAATTGTTACAGGAGAATCCATTCCAGTTAAGTTTCAAACAAGTGGTGATAGTTATACCGATGGTAAGTCAGTTGTTATATCAGCATCATTGAAAGATAAAGATTTTGATCCAGCCGTTGGATTAGCATTACATGAAGGATCGCATATTAAATTGACCGACTTTGATACATTAAGAAACTTAGATACATGGTTATTTGATGATCATAAATATATGTCATCATTAGCTGATAAGCATGGAGCAATAGCATCTGATTTAGAAGGATATGACAAATGGTGGTCACCAGAATATGTAATATCTAAGTTAAGTAGCCTTATTAATATTATAGAAGATAGAAGAATCGATGCTTGGGTATATAAAAATGCACCAGGGTATAAAGGTTACTATCAAGCATTGTATGAAAAATTCTTCAATGCAAAGATTATTGATAAAGGTCTTAAGAGTGATGAGTATACAAGTGCAGATTGGGATTCATTCTTATTCCGTATTTGTAATTTAACTAATCCAAATCGTAGATTAGATGTATTAGAATTAGATAAGATATGGAAGATGATCGATCTTAAGAATATTGCAAGACTAAAGAATACCAATGAAGTTAGAGATTTAGCATATGAAGTATTTAAGGTTATTGAAAGTCAAATACCATCATTAGAATTAGATAAGAAAAACGAAGGAGAAGGAGAAGGTAATGGAGAAGGTAGTGGAGCAGAAGATGGAGAGCCAGTTGATGGAAATGGAGAAGCAAAGAAACCAGAAGGAGATGTTGATAGTGATGATGGTTCAAAGGCAGAAGGCGAAGAGGCTAAGAAAGGTGATGGTAGAAATTTAGGAGGAGTAAAGGCACCAAATGATTTAGAAGAATTGAATCAAAGGCAAATAGATCAACTTAAGAAAGCAATTAAGAAGCAAGAAGAATTTCAGAACCAAGATATTAAGAAGACCAGTGTAAGTAAGAAGTTACAAAAGACAATTTCATCGATGGAAGATAGTGGTACAGAAATTAAGAAAGTTGAATACCAGCGAGAAAATTATTGGGATGGTGGTTCTATTCCTAAACATGAAGATGTAGCTGTTATTAAGAATTTTACCAAAGATTTAATTAACAATGTTGAATGTGATATGTGGGCCACTCAAGGAGCATGGGGTGATCATAGAATAGAAGCAAATAGTCAATTAGTGAATGAAGGATTAAGAAGAGGTATTGTATTAGGTAAGAAGTTAAAGGTAAGGGCAGAACAGAAAGATACTAAGTTCAATAGATTAAGATCAGGTAAGATTGATAAACGTAGAATATCAAGTGCAGGATTTGGTATAGAAAATATATTTGCAAAAGTAGAATCATTTGCATATAATCCAGGTATGATTCATATATCAATTGATAATAGTGGTTCAATGAATGGAGAGAGATTTAATAACGCATTTACAACCTCAGTAGCAATTGCAAAAGCATGTAGCATGATAGAGAATATGGATTGTGTTATTAGTTTCAGAGCCGGAGCATATTTTAGTGGAAAGGATATGCCAGTGATATTAATTGCATATGATAGTAGAAAGCATGGTATAAGTCAACTTAAAACTAATTTTCCTCATTGTATTGTATCAGGAGTGACGCCAGAAGGATTATGTTTTGATGCAATAATGAAAGAAGTATTAGATGCATCAAAAGGTAAAGATGCATATTTTGTTAATATGAGTGATGGAATGCCTTATTATGGTGATTATTATGGTGAAAGTGCTCATAAACATACGAGAGAGCAAGTAAAGAAGATGACCAGAGAAGGTATTAAAGTAATTAGTTATTTTATTACAGGGTCATATGGTATTAGTGATACTGAAGAAAAGGCATTCAATGCAATGTACGGCAAAGAAGCTCAATATATCAATACCAAAAAGATTAATGAAGTAGCAAAATCAATGAATAAGAAATTTTTAGAATTAATATAAATTATGGAAACAATAGCAATAATATTATTTGGAGGCGGATGCTTCGTCTTGGGAATGTATGTAACAACTCAGATCAGTCATTGGATTGATAATAGAATACAACATAAAGAGTTCATGAAGAACATGGATAATTATGACAAAAGAAAAACAACTAAAATTAATAACAAAAAGTAAACAATTATGAATAACAATTACCGATTAACAGTACATGTAACAAACCAACCTAAAGTTGATACTAAAGCACCTATAGTGTTTAAGAAGAAAGGACCTGAAAAGTCTGCAGTAGATAGAGCTAGAGAGAATTCATCTCAACATAAGGCTGGAATAAAGAATGAAGATTCTAAAGGCAGGTTCAAGACTTATACAACATTATCATTCTATTGTAGAACAAAGGAACAATGTTTAACAAAGTTAAATGATGTTAAGACTAAATATGATATTGCTATAGGAAAGAATCGTGATAAAGCATCATATGGAAAAGAATTATATAATATAGCATTTGTAAATTAATATGAGCATTAAAAAACAAAAGTACGATAGAAGGCGTGCTATGAAAGCAGAGTTATTGAAACGTTCTAGTTCTCATGAAGGTTATTGTAAATATTTGATAACTATTGGAGAGAAGGATGGTACAATATGGAAACAACCAGTATATGGAAAAGATATGCAGGATGCATTGAGCCGTGTTATTAAAAAGGAACTTACGGTTAAGGTTGAAAGAAGATTAGAATCTAATGTAGGATTGATATTCTTAGTATGGTTAGTAGTAATGGGAGCACCTGCAATATTTGCTGATGCAGATTCACCATGGTTTCTTCTTTACACATTTGGTTCTGTATTATTATTAACAATCATATCTGTTTGGTGGTATAGTCATATTAATAAAGGAGAAGATAAATAATGAGTAGTAATGATGATATGCCAGAATATATGAAAATTTTAATACTATGGGCAGTGTTATTTATAATATTGTTTTGTACACCTTCATGTAGTAAAGATGACTTATACATTGTAGGCCATGACTTTGAAATAGATGCTAGATTAAATGTTGATAACAATGGATATTATCATTTAGATTTAGGACAGGAATGGCAGACATTACATAGAATATCAGGTAAAGTGTCTGAAGTAGCAAATGAATATGAATTAACTAAAATACAGTGGACAAGTAGTCATTATTGGGTTATAGGAGATACATTAGGATATGTTGTACATCAGAATTGGACATTGAATGACTCTAGTTATCTATATCTAAATAATGATACAAGTTATGTAACATGGTTTGATGGACAAGAAGTGCCAACAATTAATGAAGCATCTTATAGTACAATGGATGGAGAAATTAATACAATGTTTGCTCCAGTACAGACAATGGAAGGAGATACTATAACAATAACAGGTCAAGCATCTTTTGCAGATGGAGTTGTTAGTGATGAAAAGATGATAGAAATAGTAATAGAATAAAATATGCCAGAATTAGCAGAATTAAAATTTACAGCGGACTTTATTAATGAAGCATCAAAAGGTCAAACATATATTGGTGTACAAAAGAATCCAATACATAAATGTGAAGATATAGATGCACCTTGGTTTCAAGATAAACAATTTACTGTAACATCAGAGTCTAGAGGTAAAGAGTTAATTGTTTGGATGCATTGTGATAATGTAGATTTACCTATTCAGATGACAATGGGAATGACTGGACATTTTAAAGTTACAACAACAGGTCATGAACCAAAACATGCTCATCTAAAATTTTATAGGAAAAATGGAACTACATTATCATTTGTTGACGTAAGAAGATTTGGTAAATGGAAGGCAGCAGGTTTGTGGAATGATAAAAGAGGCCCAGACCCAACTAAAGAGTTTAAATCATTCAAAGAAAACATATTAGTTAATATTAATAAAGCAGCATTCAACCATCCTATTTATCTTTTACTGATGAATCAAAAATATTTCAATGGCATAGGAAATTATTTAAGAGCAGAAATATTATATAGATTGCCTTACTTGAATCCATTCTTATCAGCAAGAGAAGCAATTTTAGAAGAGCCAAAGATATTAGAACTATGCAGAGATATTCCTAATTTAGCTTATATTCGTGGAGGAGGCCGGATTAAGGATTGGAAAAATCCATTTGGTAAAGAGCCTGGCAGGTTTATGAAATGTTATGGTAATGATAGTATGTTAAAAATAAAAGATAAAAATGCTAGAATGTTTTGGTATGATCCAAAGTGGGAAGGTTTTGAAAAAACAAAATCAGATAGATGAATATAGTAATGTTTATAGTAGGCGGAGCAATATTTACTATTTTTATAGTAGGTATATTATGGGAAGCCAAGAATGAAAAAAAAGTAATAGCCAAAAACTATGAACACTACGGAGGAGAAGGTTGTAATCAACCAGAAGAGAATCAAATAGATGACTAAATCAAAATGTCCATATACTAATTTTAAGAGTAAGGTATTAGATTACATTGGAATACTCAGAGAGCCTAGGGAAGAGTATGGAGGATTACCTACATGTCCATTTGTAGGAGCTGAATTGGATAAGGACAAACTAATGATAGATAAATTTGATCCTAATGAGTCTACATTATTAGACAAGATTAAGTTATACGATGACTCAGAATATGATAGTGCTTTATTTGTACAAGTATCAGAAGAAGAACTATCAAATGTTGATACAGTAAGATATCAAGATTTCATTAATAGTACGATGAAGGAGAATGGTTACGGACATTTGAAATGTATATGTTTTAATCCAAATGATAAGGAAGATATAAATGGATTCAATGCAAGAAGCCATGCTCCTTATTTCTTAATCAATATAGCAACAAGAGAGGCATTAGATAAGGCACATAATATATTGACGAATACTAAGTATTATGATAATATGAATAAAAGGTATTTAAAATATCTGCATAAAGATTAGGATAATTGAAATTAATTTGTTATATTAAGTAATATGGAAATGATAATAGGAATAGGGTTTGTTGTAATATGGATTTGGTGTATAATAGAAGCAATGAATACTCCCATAACACCAGAAGAGAATGATAACAAACCAAAAATTAAAGATCATATTGAACTATGGGCAGATGATCCAGATGTACAAGAGTTTCTAGAACAAGCTGATAAGCAAGGACCATGGCCTAAAGAACATGATAAGAGTTTTACGATAGGAGGCTTAAGTGCTGACAAGGATAAAGATTTTATTAAGTTTCAAAAGAAACAAAATAAATTTAAGAAATGAAATTAGTAGACCGTAAATTAAAAGAATGGATATCAAATTCAATAGTAAGAGCAAATGTAAGGAATGTGATAATCGAAGAGATGAATAATATAACATATACATTTTGGTTAGGCGGCATTCCAATTGATATAGACGGAAGAGAAAAATTGACATTAGAAGAGTCCATGAGATTAGTTAAGAAATATATTGCACGTGGATATGATGATATTGCAGTAGTAGAAAATAAAAAGAAATAACATGAAACCAGTAGTACAAATTTGGATTAAAGAAAAAGGATTGGATACAATTGCAAGGAAACAGTATCCATCAACTTGGTGGAGACAATCTCCAAGTGATACAGATGCTATATGTATAACAGTATCTTCGGATTGGTTTAGGCAAATGAGAGATTATGAAGATCAATTAGATAAGGATAACGGAATGCCGTTTTAATATGAATACGATAAGAAAAGAATATAAAGAAGCACCTAAGAAAGATATAGGTGTTGCAATATTAGAAAACTTTCTATTTGGATTTAGTGGAGCAATTATAGTACCATTCATTGCACTAAGAATAGATATAGCAGTGTTGATAGGATATATGGTACATTACTTTTATATTAGCAGAGTAATCAATAGACCTAAATACACAACATCATTAGCCAAGTTTATTTTATTTCCAATACCAACTGCATTAGGTGGGTTCACAGGATATAAGGTATCATATTGGTTAGCAAAATATTTAACAGAGTATATACAATAATGATAGATTACAGTATATTAAATATATTAATAATAAAAAGAAAATAATATGAACGGACAACTAATTATGAATGCAATCATTGCAGAAGCAAATGCAAAAGAAGCAAAGGCAATAGCTAATTTACAAAACTATATGGATAGAGCTGCTGGTATTGGAGAACATCCAGATATCGTAGGAGAATGTAGCAAGTTGGTTAAAGATATTGCTGAAGCAAAAGAATTAAGAGAAACGGTACAAACAATAGTGGGTGTATCAAATCAGGCTAATCAACAAGCAACGATGACGCCACAAAACAAATAGTAAATTATGGAGACAGTATTAGAATTTTTATATCATGCAACGGGACTATGTGGAGAACATTGGCATCCGAATTTAATAAATTTATCAGTGATTGGATTGGCAGCCGTAGGAGTGGTGTGGTGTGCGGTTAAGTTTGGGAAGCCGGTATTAGCTCGCTTCGCTCGCATTGAAGGGACTATTAAGGATTAAGTTATGGCAAAGAAGATATATGAAAGAAACCCAGATACGGGAGAGATAAGATCAAGAGATGTTGGAGGACCAATTGGTAGTGAAAAGATAGTTAAGAAAGGTACAAGAAACCAATCAAAGTATAACTTCCCTACTCGAGAAAAAATTACAACAAGTGCTCAATCAGCTATTAGCAGGTCAGAGATACTTGATGAAATATGGGCAGCGGATAAACATATGATGGATGGTAAATGGTATGTGAACTTATCGGATGTATGTGAAATATTAGGAGAAGATTATGCAAGGAAAAACAAATAAACAAATAAAAGATTCAGGCCGTGGAGCATTTATAGCTATATGCGGTGCCATTGTACTTATGTTGGTATATGGATCAATTGAATTGTATAAACATTGTGAACGTCATTATTGGAATACTCATATAGAAACACCGGAAAACAATTATTGGATACCAAGTGAAGCAGACAAGTTATGGTTGGACTCTCTTTATGAGCAAGTGAAGAGAACGGAGGATGATGTACTTGAATTGAATCAATCGGTGAATAGAATAGATAGAAAGATTGATGAGATAATGCTTAGGAGAATAGATTATCCAGACGGTAGTTGGGATAGTATCAAAGTTCAGCCAAGTAAATTTAAACCAAAGACCAATAAGGTGGACGGTGAATTGAGTAGCATGAATAGAGAGAAGCTACCTACCGATGAATAGAAGTAAGCTATATAAGATGATAGCAAGTATATTGATAGCAATAGCCATATGGCCAATAGCAGTATTGATAGTAGCAACTATATTGTTCAATATAATACCAGCGATGATAACAATAGGCTTAATAGGCTATATGGCTTATGGCATATACAAAGGATTAGGAGATGAAGAACCTTTTATATAGAATAAGATGCTATATAGCCAAGAAGCGAAGAGGTAGTGTATGGGATTTATAGCATATATAGGGTTATGCTTATCCATTGCATTAGCAATATTGGCTTATATTGCATTACAGGATAAGGAGTAACTGGACTCTGGTATATGGATCTATACAGAGGGTCAAAGACCCTAGTACACCATGTTATCCGAACATGTAATGACCTATCAAAGTATGGTGATAACAGAACCTTTACCATATATCGATAGTGTAATTGAACCTTTAAAACAATTAATCCTATATAATAGATTGTACTATACGCATAGGATAGATTGATAGGCCTTATCAGAGTCTATGTATAGGATGATCTCCAGAAAATGTATATAAATATATGTCGTTCTTCCAAATATTTCCTATAGAAAAAAAATTACATAACATTTTAAACTGCATTAAGGCTTGCTTGCTATCCTTTATATAAGAGATCTCAATGTATAGGCCATTATATATAGGATTTTCAATAGAGATCGTTAGACGTGGTGCAAACTATTCTTCGTAATTCCTAATAAATTGTTAGCTTTTTTTTGTTTATTTCCGGAATAAAGCTGTTAGATCATTTGCCTAATTGAAAAAAAGTCCTTATATTTATAGTATAATTAAAAGAAATAAAAAATAAAGATATGATAAAAAACCAAATAGACCCAATCAACCAAGTAGTAAAAGTAGCCCAAGTGATGTTAGATAGTATAGTTCCTGGTAAAGTTGTAGTAAGTACTAAGTATGATTCAGAGTATAGATGTAATATATTGGTAGGTAAGTATAATGATGCTACCTATGGTGAATGTGAGCATACCGAGACTATATATCCTAAGGCGAGTGAGAACCATAGTTTGTTTGTAGGCTTCTTTAAGCAAAGAGCAAAGTATATGTTGGCAAGTATAGAAGACCAATTAGCATATAATGGTCATCCAGCATTCTTTGGAGAAGAAGAACTATAGTATATATAGAGAGATCTTTATATAAAGATGTAGACCGCTTATATACCGGCTAGTAGTATATATCATATCTCAGATAGGCTAGGGTGGTTCCTGGTCTATCGCACTATCTATCAAGTACTGTCGTAAGTGTCCGGAAGCTGTTAGAAGAATATGCAGTAGCAAGAGATAGAGATGATGAGCATACTATATATAGAGAGCAATCATATATAAAGAGAGCATATACTATATAGAGGGAAGCAGGTCATACCTATTCATACCAGACCGTACTGCACCCATACTGGGGCTAATACCACCATATCACCCTATAAAGCCCTATATAGCCCTAAAACCACCATATATAGGGGCATATACCGGTTATCCTTAACATACCAGGTGATCTTGGTGCTCTGGGGGGCGATATATATATTTTTATCGCGTTCATAGCTTTTTTGCTATATAGATGGTATTCGGTGGATAGAGGCTGCGCCTCCATGCTGGTAAGCATGCTATTGAATCATAACAAAGCTATGTTTAACCTAACGTAAACATTTTTTTCATTATATATATTATAAAAGACATTCTATTCGATACTGCATGCTATAATAAGGGGAGAGGGCATTAAATAGATGTTTGCATTAATTCGGTTACATGACGGCACTTACGCCTAAACCCATAACCTGGGCATGAACATTCCAATGATCCAGAGGTGTTCAATTGAACTTCATAAAAGCTATTACCTTTAGAGCTCTTTACCTTATATACCTTATTGCTCTTTATATTAGGTAAATTAGGTTGATTAGCTTTTTTAGGCTTATATGGATAATAAGCAATATCCTTTATATCTGGTGTAGCTTCATTCGCTTTTAGCTTATACCATCCGGGCATAATATAACGTTCTCCGTTACATGTCATTGTAAAGGGCGGAATCAATCCGCCATGTATTGCATATGTTCTTTGCACCTCTTTTCCGGCAACTGCAAATTCACTAACTAATACTTTACTCATTATACTAATGGTTTGGTTGGACTATAAAAGAAGTTGTAATCTTCTACCAACATACACATTTCATCACCGTCCTTATCACGTATTACAACACAATGATCTCCGGTCATTTCACATTTGAATCTTTCAATTATTTTCATATCTGTTATTTGTTATTTTTAATTTCTTGGAAGGTTTCCATGAAAGCGGCATCCCATTGGTTCCTTGCTTTGATATTGTTATCAATCATAACTTGGGCAATATTGATTCCGGTATCTCCTCTAAATTGAGGCTTCCAACCTAAGGCCTTCAACCTTTCACTTTCTTTAATTATTTCATCTAATAATTTGCTCATAATTTCTACCTTTTTATTATATATAAAGATAAGAAATTAATCTCATATAACCTAATTATTGGCAAGCTTTTTTTAACCTCACTATACCTTTTTAAAACCACACTAATTCTTTTTTTACCACACCTCCCTAACCACCACCTTTTCTTAACCGTAACCGCCGGTAATCTCCTGCCCCGGCATATTTATTAAAAAGAAACCTTAAGAGGAATAAAGATGAAAAAATCAGACATAAGAAGAATCATTAAAGAAGAGTTGATCAAAGAACTTCGTGCTTCTTCAATTAATGAAGCATTTGGTGATCCATTGATTGCTAAACTAGATAAGCTAGGTAGAGGATCATTAAATACTAACTATAGAAAGTTTTGGGATGCAGCTGCTAAAACATATGACATTGCTTGGGATAAATTACCAAAAGGTAGTTTCCGTAAAGTTCAACCAACTTCTCCAGATGTTAAAAAAGGAATGGCATTCTATGTTATTAATCAAGATATAGCTAATCCATTTGCAAGTAGCAAAGGATGGGCATATGATAGAACATTAAGAGGTCCTGCAGTATTAGCTGTTACCGTTGATAATAAAATTCAATACCATGGCCGTCAAGGTGGTGTAGGAAGTAAGACAGCTACTTCATCCTATAAAGGTTCAGCAGATCCAATTGGAAAAGGTGCTTTTGGTACTATGATGGTTAAGAAGTTAAGAGAACTTGCTGATGTAGTATATGTATTTGATTTAGATTCTTATAGAGGAGGAACTTCAGCATTGAAAGCTAAAAGAGCTGATTTGAAATTAGGTAAAGATACTTTCAAAGATGCTAAGGCATGGAAAGCAGCAAACCTATCTAGATATAAAGAAATACTAAATGCAAGAGTAGGTGGTAGAGATCAGGTAGATGCAATGGTTGCTAAAATAGTTCAAATATCTAATAAGGTTGTTGCAGAGTCAATGGGATTACCTAAACTAGGTAGATATAGTCAGATAATGGCAACTGTTAATGGTAATGAAGTTGAATTAGAAAATGTTACTAAAGGAATGAGTAAGGCATTATATTATTATGGTGAATATATCCAATTGCAAAATGAAGCTGAAAAGCAAGAAGATGATCAATATAGTAAAAAATATAGTGAAGACAGAATGAAACAGAAGGCAGGTGATATTAAAGTTATATTGAACAAATTCAAATCTGGTAAATTAGATGGTTGGTATTAATGCCATCCAAAAGTAAACAACAGCAAAAGTTCTTTGGTGTAGTGAAAGCTATGCAAAAAGGTGATATACCTAAAAAAGGTGAAGCCGGAGAAGTTGCAGATGATATGACTAAAAAAGAAGTAGATAAAATGGCATCAACAAAACATAAAGGTCTTGTTAATAAGATTAAAGAAATGGTAGAAGAAGAGATTAAATCTCTTATTGAAGCTGAACTACCTGATGAAGGATTTTCTGATCCAGAACAAATGAGGGAAGCAAAAAGTGCTAGATCATTAAAGTCTGATTATGATAAAGCTGTTAAAAAGGAACAAGCATTATCTTCCTTATTATTAGTTAACTTAGAAAAATATAAATCAGCTAAAGCAAGTGGTAATGAAAAGGCAATTGCAAAACATACTAAGATTGCTGCTGATTTGAGTAAGAAGAAAAGATCTGCTTCTGAATTAGCTAATTCAACATATAAAGCATATGAAGATAAAATTAGTGGTCTTCATGCAGATGCAGAACTTGAACTTAAAGAAGTAGAAGCAAATGATGATACCGAATTCACTATAACATTGAAACATCTACTAGATAAACATGTTGCCAAAGGTGGTGAGGTAAATGAAGCACTACCTAACTTTAAAACACCATTTGAAGCATATGATTGGATAATGAATAAACGAAATGAAGCAATGGACATTGAAATGGAAATGCTACAAAAGACTAAAGAGATTATTCAAACACAAAAAGATATGGAGCAAGAAGCTAGTCCAGAAGGAGGACCTACTACAGATAGATATGGTGCAGTACTTGAAAAACTTCAAATGGAACATGAATCATTAAGAAAACAATTTTCATCAATAATGGCCGAAATTGATGAATACGATCAAAACTAATAAAAACATTCCTATTAAAATATTTGCCTAATTGAAATATATTTTTTATCTTTATATATAAATAAAACAAAGATATGGGCAGAAAGAAAAAACTAAATGTAGGAGATACAGTAATTGCATCTTTCCTATCAACCACTTCATTATATTCTGTAATTGAAGTTCTAGACAAGATAACTTACAAATTAAAGTGTGTACAATCCGGTACTATTTTGCCATCTGTTAAATGGAAGAAGGATATGGATAAGAAATCTGTATGGTTTATTGATTCATATGTAGGTAGTACTGATGTTGGAAAGTTAACAGAAGATAAGATTACCAGAAAGCACACTACGGATAAAACCGAGCTTAATGAAGCCATAGAAAAACAGAAGAAATTTATAAAAGGAACAATAAGTAAGTAATATTTATAGTTTTAACAAATTAATATAGGAGTTACGTTATGGGGCATTATGAAGATTTTTGGTACGAGATAACTGAATCAATTGATTCAATGGACATGAAAAAAGAATTTGATGAACAATTGCAAAAAATGAGAACACAGCCTCATCATCAATATAAAGAAGTTAAAGAAAGATGGTCATATGCCCATACTAAAATAACTGATATATATAGGAAAAAAGCTTCAAAATAATTTGCCTAATTGAAATATATTTCTTATCTTTATTATATAAATAAAAAGTAAAAAATATGAAAAAGTTCATCACAAATTTATCGTTAATTATCGGAGGTTATGTTTGTTTAAAATTAGCATATATGACCGGAACCGGAGCAATTTTAGATTATATTAACTTTGCAGGACCATTAAATGAAATGGCATTCTTTGGTTTAATTTCTATATCAGGAATTAGTTGTATAATAGCCGCTGCTTCTAAGGCGTAATAGGTTTAAAACCGGTGTAATAGCATATTTATTATAAATGATTACAATAGAAAACATATCCACCGGCGAAGTATTTGAAGGCGAAGAACTAGAGTTTTTTGTCGACGATGAAACCCTAATTGGTGAGGTCTATCTAGATGGAGATTTAGTATTTCAAGCACTAGATGTAATGAATGACCACCAATTAGAACATGCGTTGAAATTAGACTTTAAAGTTTCAAAACAAGCCGAGGATATTTTTTCTGATTTTAATCAAGAGTAGCATATTTATATTAAATTAACAAAAGGAGAGTTATTATGGCATCAGAAGAGTTATATACAAAGATGGAAGGATTTTGGACAGAGTTTAGTGAGAACCATTCAAAGTTTTTAGAGAAGGGAAATAAAGCAGCTGCAACAAGAGCAAGGAAGGCAGTTGGTGAATTAAAAAAACTAGTAACAGAATATAGAAAGGCATCTGTTACAGAATCAAAAAGATCTTAAAACTGTATTATGGCACGATTAACAAATGAACAATTACATGAAGAGCTTGTAGAACTTAAAGCTGATGTAAGAGAGATAAAAATTAGATTATTAGATCCAGATGATGGAACTATATCTAGAGTTAATCGCAATACAGAATTTAGAAAAAAAGCAAATGGCGCCCTATGGTCGGTATGGGTAGCGATGATAGGCGTCCTTGCTAAATTAATATTTTGGAATTAAATGGACAAACAAGATTTAGCAAATAGAATAAGAGGTTTAGTTAGGGAAGAAGTTGATTCGGTACTTAACGAAAGAACTTACAAATATGGTGGACTGCTTGATGCAGAAGACTTTGACCCAATAGATCCAGAGATTCATATCGTTGGATTTGGGACAATGAATAGGTCATCATTAAGAACAGAAATAGCAACAAGAATAGAAGGAGCACTTAAGACGGCACAAGATGCGTCTGCAGGTGATACTAATAGTTACAACAAATATAAGTCACTCGAAGGAGTGTTTGAAGATAAGGGAGTCCTTATGCTTCAAATCAAAGCAGAAATAGAGATTGCACAGCAATTAGAAGGTTTACGAGAAAAGGGCGGCAGAAGAAGTCAGCCAATACCAAAACAATTTTAAAGTTTTATTAGGTTTTACGAAATAGTTTTTATATATTAATAATAATAATAAGTAAAAAGGTATTAAGAAATACGCTATGGGTGTAGCGTATAATTAGAGAGATCCTTAAGGTAAAAGCCAATAGTGGCACAATATAATAAAGGAGAAAAATAATTATGAAAAATTTGATTTTAACAATAGCGTTAATATTTGCAACAGTTGTTGCATCTGACGCGCAAACGAAAGGTGACTGGTACGTAGGTGCTAGTGATATAAGCAACGTATCCTGGACAGAATGGGCAGTTAGTCCAACTGTAGGATATGGAATTAATGATAACCTAATGATAGGTTTAGCAATTTCACAAATGGATTCAACTGTTGATATGGAGATAGATCTTCATGCAAGATATTTCTACAAAGGATATTTTGCATATGCTTCAGCAAATGGATTTGATACTGAGACATTGAGTCTCGGAGTAGGTAGGATGTTTACAATACATAAGAATGTGTTTGTAGATCCAAGAATCGTTTATAATACAGAAGATAAGACAACTAACTTAGGGTTAGGTTTCGGTCTTAAATTCTAATAAAAATAAGCGATCTCTCTAAACACCCCGATTCGACAATAGTGTCAAATAACAACAAATAAAAGAGGAAATTATTATGGAAAGTATTATTAAATACATTACAGGATTTTTTGGTGGTCTAATGACTATCATGATGGCTGTATTACCGGTAACAATTCTTTGGACTATCTTAACAGGTGGTTCAGTATTTGGAATGGATGTAATTGCTAATTTATCAGCACTTGTAACTTCACTAGGTAATGGTGGGTTTGTAGGTTTAGTTGTATTAGTGATCGTTGCATCATTCTTTGTAAAGAAGTAGTTTTATATATAATTGGAAAGGCGCTTAATGCGTCTTTCCTTTTGTTAACTTTTTCTAAACATTTTTGGTAAAAGATTTGCCTAATTGAAATATATTTCTTATCTTTATATATAAATAAAAAAGTAATAGATATGAAAAAGAAAAACCAAATTAAGTACGGAATCGAAATTACAAAGCCACATTCAACGGCAATGTATAAACATAATGATAAGATTGCTGAAGAGATGAGAATCAATGTAGCAGAAAAGATATATGGCGCTTATCAAAGAGCTATAGGCAACTTTGCTGCTAATGGTGGAATGGATAAAGGAGAAAAGGACCTTAGAAAACTAGTAGAATGTATTACAGGATTCGGTTATGGTGATGGATATGAATTAATAGATGTTAGAGAGCAAGGCATCATTGCATTAAATGATTGTGCTAATTGGCAATTACATGAAGAGTATAGTTACTTATGCTTTGAAAAGATTGTTCCTAGAACATCTAAAATGATGATAGGATTTGATTGGCAGAAGCATGATTATAGTGAACAAATATAATTAAAAAAGCTTCAAAAAGATTAGGTTATATGAAATATATTCCTTATCTTTATATATAATAAAAAGGTTAAAGATCAAGCCTTAAATTGATCTAAAATTAATAAATAAAAAATGACAAAAGAGAGAAACTCAGTTCATGAAATGGTAGATGTCTTAAAAAGAATAGGACCTATGACCGAAAATGAAATCAATAAAGCAGCATTTGGTTATGACCGAAATAACAATAAATTGCAAGCCAATCATAAATATGCAACCATGTTACGAAGAGGTGTTAAGAAAGGCTTAATTGATAGAATAGAATGGCCTTCAAATGCTATTAAATATGGTAGAGATAAGTTTATATATTTTGCAACCAATACTCCAAATATAGAATGTTCGGCAGAATTGGATAATGCAATGTATAATGAATCTATTTAAAAAAGTTGTAAAAAAATTAGGATCTTTGAAAAAAAGTCCTTATATTAAATTAATATAAATTAAAAAAATAAAAATTATGAGTTATTATGTAAGTAAGGTAAAGATTGCAACCGATACACCTAAGGGAGTTAAATGGCAAACGGAGACGTATTTAGTTAATGCAGTATCAGTTACTCATGCAGAAGCATTAGTAGTTGAAGATTTTAAAAATGACGGAGTTGAATTTGAAGTTAAGTCAGTTAGTTCATCTCAAATCTGTAAAGTAATTAATAATTCTAAAAACGTTTAAGATGAGTAAAGTGAGATATGAAATAGATGATAAGGTTGTCTTTAAGACAGAAGGAGTTGCTCAAGTAGGAGTTATAACAAATGTTAGATCAGTAGACTCAAAGGTATTCTATGACTTAAGAAGTGAAAAGGGTCAAGGATTCTTATTAGTATCAGTAGATAAAGCTAAGAATAAGTTTTCTGAATCATATGCATTAATTGATTCTAATCTAACAAGTATATGGAATGGGGCAGCAGAAGTTGGAGATGTTGAACCTACTAAATTATTTGCAAAGGATGGTGTAGGCCATACGAGAGCAAATTATGCTGAGAATATTGAATTATGGTTTGATGGAGAAAATGTATCACCAAATGTATCAGTTCAGCAAATTGAAAAAAGAAATGATTTTATATTTCCGACGCAAGGACCTAGGTCATATTAATATGAATAAATTTCAAAAGAAAGTACTTAAACAATATCCGAATGCATATGTAGAACAGAGTACGGATGGAGTACGAGTAATGAACGGAGATAAATTCTTAGCAGCAGAGTTCTATATGCCGCGTACCAATAATGATGATGTAGCATGGGAACATGCTGCAATGTCATGTAGGTTAACGCAAAACTTTAATAGAGCTCATCCTGCAAGAATGGACCTCTCAGATGTTGAAAGTAAATTGCAAAGAATACATAAACGAAAAAAGAGAGGAAGACGTGTTAAATAAATTAAAAAAATTACTTATGAAAAAGAATCCAGATCCAGTAATGGACAATAAGGAACTAGAGGGTACGGACCTCGAATTGACAGATAATAATCTAGAATCAGATGCAGAACAACGAATGAATGTGATTGGTCAAAATGGAAATGATGGATTACATTATGAAGAAGTTGATTTAGAAATGGAAGAAATTGAACCTACTAAAGAAGAGGTTTCTGAAATGAATGATCAAGCAAGTATAGACCCAGAATATTTAGAGTATTCATCAGAGGCTGTAGGATATGAAAATCGAGAACAACAATGGGATACTTATCGTATCATCTCTAATTATATTAGTGAAGAAGATAGTGTTTTAGATTTTGGCTGTGCTAGAGGAGATTTTGAAAGATTCTATGAACAAGAATATAACGAAACATTAGACTATATTGGTATTGATATGAATCAACAATTGATAGATGCCGGCAAAAAGGTATATGAAAATGAGGTTGAACTTCGTAGTGAAGATTGGTTTAAATTAGATGATGATCTTAAACAAGATTGGTCTATTAATATAGGCTCAAATAATTTAAGATATGATGGAGATACGGTTCGTGATGACATGAAATATCTTCAAGATACAATTACAGCAATGATGAAACATTGTGAAAAAGGAAGTGTAATATTACTTGCTTCTGATATAACAAAAATAGAGGATGGTCTTACTAATTATAATGCTGGGACAGTATTTAATTGGGCACAAGAACAATTTGGAAATGTAGCATTAGACCATACATTTTCAAATGATATATTTACATTAATAATTTATAAAAACTAAAGACATGGGATACGTAAACAATACGGCACAGTACGATCAAAAGAAAGTTCAAAAATTTGGAAAACTATATGGAACGATTGATTTTGAAATTAACGATAATTTAACTGCACATAATTTTGAAACAAATGAAACACCGGTAGTAGGTAAGTTACATATTGGTAGTAGATCATTTGAAGTAACATATCAAGAATTAGATATGATTGCTAGAACAATGAATTCTTCGAAGGATATTGTTAATAGAAAATATAAGATGGGCATGATGCGTTAATGGGATTTCATAAACGACATATCAATGATGAACAGGTAATCAGGCTCTACCGTAATGGTGGAGTTGATGCTGTTTTAAAATGGTATACACAGGGAGTAGATGCTTTAATATTATCAGGAACATTGGCCGAAGAAGTTGATTTGTTAATGACCACTTTGCCTTATAATAAAAAAAGTACTATAGATAAGATAGAGTTTAAGATTAACAATTATCAGTCAACCTAGGTTGATGATTATGATATTTATATAAAAGGAACAATATGTCAAAATTTGGAATGTACACGAAGGGAACAAACGAGGGAAGACATCATATTAGTTTAATTGAGATGCCTTCTAAAAACCAGGCAGTTGCGTACTTTGCTGGTGTTAAAAAATTATCATTAAATCAGTTTAATAATCTATTTGATGTAAGAGAAATTCAGACAAATCAAAATAATAAAAATTTACTACTAGGCTAATGAAACTAAATGAACTCGAAATACTGGAAGACGATTTTGATTTATTTGTAGCATTAGATGATTTAGATAAAGTTGAATTTTTATTTGATGCAATACAAATAGGTACCGAAGCAGCTGTTATAAAACAAGTTTCAAAACTAACAGAAAAATGGGTAACATCTCCACCAGCAATTCAAGTAACGGATTATGAGGTAGGACCATATAGATTATCTGTAACAGAATTTCCAAATAAATTACATATCAATTCTAATAGTTTAGCAGCAATAAAAAGGTTTGTTGAAAAATTATGGAACGATGGCATGTTATTACAAAAAGTAAAAGAAAAGAAAACAGAGTTTGACATATACAAGTATTTACGAGTATATGATATTATAGGTAAAGTAGATCCTATTTGTAGTAATTAAATATATCAATGATCAATCATAAATTTATAGATTATAACGGAAACAAATACTTAGTTAAACGTATTATCAAGGTATCTAAACTAAAGCCAGACTTTAATCAACAAGACCTTAAGGGATGGACTCAATCTGATACTTTATTAAAGAAGGATGGGTATTTTTATTGTTGTGAAACACTTCAAGAAGCTGAAATCATTTCATGGGATAACCAAAAAGGTAATGTAAAGCAAAAACCTTAGATTGCTAATGCAAATACCATGATCATTATGGCAATATATAATATGCTAGATATGTCTATTTTACGTTTCATATTCATATATAAATAACATATCACTAACTAAACCATATTATGTAATGATTAAGAAAAGATTAAGTTAACATTTATGTAAAAAAGCTTCAAAAAGATTAGGTTATTAGGGATATTATCCTTATCTTTATATATAAGATATTAAATAAAAACCATAAGATATGAAGAAAAACCTAGAAAAACTCCAAGATTTTGTTAATAATATGAAGAATACCAGTTCTCTTAATGAGAAAAAGGTTATTATTGATACCATTAAGGAAGATAAGTTCATTAAAAAGGCTTTAAATTATGCCTTAGACCCATATAAAAAGTATTATTTGACCAGTAAGAATTGCAAAAAGAATGCAGATTTATGTGATATGAATTCAAATTATGATGATATATTTGATTTATTCGATGATCTTAATAATAGAGTGTTTACCGGCCATGATGCAATTGCAATGGTTAATGCATTTGTAGCCGAATATAATGAATATGAAGATTTAATTTTCTCTATTATAGATAGGAATTTAGAAATTAGAGCATCTGAATCGGTTATTAATAAGGTTATTCCAAATTTAGTTCCAACCTTTGATGTAGCATTAGCAAATAAATTTGACCCAAAGAGAGTTGATTGGGATGATATATGGTTAGCATCTAGAAAATTAGATGGCGTAAGATGTTTAACAATAGTTGATTATCAAGGTAATGTAAAATCATATTCTAGAGTAGGTAATGAATTTGAAACATTACAGGTAGTTAAAGATGCTATTAAAAAATTAGGTGTTGTAGGAGTTGTGTTTGATGGAGAGATTTGTTTAATGGATGAAAATGGTAATGAAGATTTTCAAGGTATAATGAAACAAATCAAAAGAAAGAATCATACAATTACTAATCCTAAATATGTAATGTTTGATTACTTAACCTTAAATGAATTTAATGCAAAAGAAAGTGAAACAACATTGACAATGAGAATTGCTAGATTTGGAAAACATATTTTGCATTTAGAAAATAATTCGTGCTTAAGTGTTTTAGATCAACATGTAGTTTCTGGAGATGACTATTTTGCAAAATTAAAAGCAGATGCAGAGAAAGATGGTCATGAAGGAGTTATGTTAAGAAAAAATGTTGGGTATGAAGGTAAGAGGTCTCAAAACTTATTGAAGGTTAAAAAATTCTTTGATGCAGAATATGTAGTAGAAAGTATCGACTTTGAAGACCATAGAGTTATTAGAGAAGGTAAAGAAGTTGTTATTCCAATGATGGCTCAAGCATATATTAGTCATAAAGGATATGAAGTAGCAGTTGGGTCGGGATGGAATCAAGAGCAAAGAATTAAATATAATGCTAATCCAGATTTAATTGTTGGAAAAGAAATTACCGTTCAATACTTTGAAGAGACAAAAAATCAGAAAGGAGAATTAAGTTTACGGTTCCCGACCGTTAAACATGTTTTTGAAAATGGGAGAAATGTTTAGGAATTACGAGATAAATTTATTATATTAATATATGAACAAAAAAATGAGATTAGGATATGCATGTGTCAACATGACATTAACTAACCGTCCAAAAAAGGCCGGCGGTAGAATTACAACATCAAGAACCGCTAGAAAGGTAACTTGGAAAAAAGGATCTGAAGACCCTAAAGATTGGGACTTACATTTATTAGGTGAAAGGACTTTATTAAATGCAAATGACTTATTACATTACCTTGAATGGAACAATGAACATAAGATAAAAGTATTTAGATTAGGTTCTGAATTATTTCCATGGCATGACCAATATGAGTTACATCAACTTCCGCAGTTCAATGAAATAGCAAAAAAGTTATTAGAATGTGGTGACTATGCACGTAAGAATGGTATACGTATTACAACTCATCCTGGACCATTTAATGTATTAGGTTCTCCTAAATTAGATGTTGTAGAACGTACAATTATAAGTCTAGAACGACATTCTGAAACATTTGATATTATGGGATTTGAACCATCATTTGAAAATAAAATTAATATTCATGTTGGTGGCTCATATGGTGGCGACTTTGTAGGTACTGCAAAAAGATGGATTGCAGGTTGGCATAGATTATCTGATAATTGTAAAAAGCGTTTAGTATTAGAAAATGATGACAAACCTAGTATGTGGTCGACAAAGATGATTTATGAGTACTTCCATAAAGAGATTGGCATCCCAATCACATTCGACTATCATCACCATACATTTCACCCAGATGAATTATCAGAAGAACAAGCATTAAAATTAGCCGCAACTACATGGCCTGAAGGTATTAGACAATGTACACATTATTCAGAAAGTAGAGCAAGAGAGTTTCAAGACCCTACGATTAGAGCACAAGCTCATTCAGATTATATACGTGATGAGATTGAGACGTACGGGCTAGATCTAGATATTGTAATAGAAGCCAAAGCAAAAGAGTTGGCACTTTTAGAATATCGCAATATTTATGCGTATAAAAATAATAATAATAAAAAAGAAGTTTTACTATGAAAGATAAAGACAATGTATTAAGACTCTTAGATGAAGTGGATAACATGATTATGATCATGAACCAATCAATCGAAAGAGGCATGAAGATAGACCCAATGGATGCAAGAAACCGGTTCATGAATATTCGTCATAAGATAGCAACAATTACAGATCGAGTATCGGGCAGTTAAATGAAGAAAATGCTTTTTCCAATAGTAATAGGATTAGCAGCATTATCAGTATCTGGTAGTGCAGCATTTTATTCTGTATTTGGATTAAGCAAGTTGTTCGCAGGCGCAAGTTTGCAAGTAATAATAATGGCAGGGTCATTAGAATTTGCTAAATTAGTTGTCGCATCTTTATTATATCAATACTGGGATACAATAAATAAAGCGTTAAGATTATATTTATCTATTGCTACACTAATACTTATGATAATAACATCGGGAGGTATATATGGATTTTTATCTGGCGCTTATCAATCAACTGCAACTCAATCAGAATTGCTTGATAAATCATTGGCAATATTACAACAGAAGCAAATTAGGTTTGAAGAGAATAAACAAGACCTTAAATATGAAAAAGAAGGATTAACTAAATCTATTTCAAATTTAAGAATATCTCTTTCGAATCCTGCACAAGTACAATATGTTGATAGAGAAAGTGGTCAATTGATAACAACAACATCTTCATCGAGTAGAAGGGCATTGCAAAATGAATTAGCCAGAACATTAGGTGATAGAAATATTATAAATGATAAGCTAGAGGCGATTGAAGATTCTATATCTAAAACAGATATAAGTATTTTAGATAAACAAATAGATAATGAGGATCAGAGAGAATTAGGTCCTTTAAAATATTTAGCAGAAACAACAGGACAAGATATGAATACAGTTGTTAACTGGTTTCTATTGCTTATTATATTTGTATTCGACCCATTAGCAATTGCATTGGTAGTTGCAGCTAATATGGCATTTACTATGATTAAAGAAGATGATACCGAATCTATAAATGAAATTCCTTTACAAAAAGAAATAGACGATATTCCAGAAGAAGTAAAGGTAAAGGAGGATCAGTTAATGTTAGACCAAGAAGAAATGATTAAAAAGAATGAAAAGATATTAGCAACACCGAAAGAAGATATATATAAAGAAAAACCTAATCCAGAACAGGATAAGGGCAAAAAAAGTTATTGGTAAATTTATAAATTAAAAAAATGGCAAAGAAAAAAGTTACACATTCGTTTAGAACAAAAAAGAAAAATAATAAAACATACATGATATGTAGGAATAGTATTCCAGATCAGTCATATTGGGGATGGCAGTTTTTAGGCGACAAGCCTAGGTGTAGTAATTGGGCAGAAGTAAATCCTAATACAACAGCTGTATTATGCTCCCATTGTGTTAATAAGACTGTAGGTCCTCCGGAGATGAAAGGCGGGTATGTATCAAAAGGTAGACCTCGAGGTTGGCAGTTCATGAAAGAATTTGTTGACCCGCAAGGTAATGTATTCCATAAAGGTAAAGAACAAGTTAATCTTAAAGGTACATTGAGTCCAACTAAAATTGATACTACTCCTAAAAAGAAATTATCTAAACAAGAGAAGTTAGATCTTAAACAAGCAATATATCAGCAAATGGCATTAGTTAAAGGTAAACTTAACAAGGCAACATTTAAAAAAGATATACAATCTGGTAATACGCAATTGAAAAGATTGAATAGGCAGTTGAAAAAGATCCGATAATCTTTGGACGTACGATAATTTTTTATTATATTAAGTATAAATAAAAAAAAGATATGAGTATATACGAAGAAGAAGATCCTAAAGAGCCTTTGATTATTGAAGAGCCGCAAGGTAAGTTGTATGAAGCACTACATAATCAACTAGGAACATTATTAGATTATGAAGATTCTGTAATCTTTATTAATGATGAAATTAATGATACAACATTGACAGATTTTATTATTCGCATGAGAAGTCTTTTACAACATAGAAAAGATAAAACAGTACCAGTTAATTTAATGATTAATAGTCCAGGTGGAGATGTGTATGAAATGTTTGGTATTATTGATTATATAGAATCTCTAGATGTTAAAGTAAATACTATATGTAGAGGTAGAGCCATGAGTGCTGCAGCAGTTATATTAGCATGTGGTACTGGTAATAGGATGATGAGTAAGCGTTCAACCGTAATGTTCCATCAATCATCTAGCTTTATGGGAGGTAAGATGAGCGACATAACAGCTTACTTAGATAATATTAAAAGTTTAGAAGTTCTTATATACAGTATGTTAGCAGAAAAAACAAAGAAGGATGCAGATTGGTGGAGAGAAAAAATGAGAAATGATTCGTTTTTTACATCAGAAGAATTATTAGAAATTGGAGTAATAGATCAAATTATATAAAATATGAAATTAACAGCAGAACAAATAGTACAGAATTGGGAAGACCTTAATAAAGTTATTGATAATAATTTTGTGGGCGAAAGAAAAGATAAACTAAAAGCAATGTATACAGATCTAGAAGATAGAATGTCTGTACAGCCTGCATCTAGTTTTGATCATTATCATAATGCATTTGAAGGCGGATATGTAGACCATGTTTTAAGAGTTATTAGATGTGCCGAAAAGGTTCATTCATTATGGACTGAAATGGGTGGGGATATGGACGGATATACAAAAGAAGAATTAATATTTGTTGCATTGAATCATGATATAGGTAAGATGGGATTTCCGGGAGACGGCAATGAAGTATATATTCCTAATGATTCAGAATGGCATAGAAAGAATCAAGGAAAGATGTATAAGGTCAATCCTAACAACCCTTTTAGCCTCGTAAATGACCTATCAATATGGTTATTGCAACATTATAATATTAGTATCACTTGGAACGAAATGATAGGTATTAAATTGACAGATGGCCTGTTTGATGAATCTAATAAACCATATTTTATGTCAAGGACAGCAGATTCAAAACTAAAAACAAACTTAGGCTATGTTATGCATCAAGCAGATTTGATGGCAGCTAGAATTGAATTTGAAATGTGGTATAAAACAAGACCAGATCAGTCAGCACCTGTCAAAAAACAATTTGCAAAAAGATCGTTATCGAATACAACAGATAATGTAAATGCAAAAGAAATGTTTAAAGATTTATTTGGAGAAAAATAATATGACAACAATTATAATATTATCAATTTTATTAGCAATATCAATAGGTGTTAATATCAATCAATTACGTAAACAAGAATCTCAATCTGAGTATATTGAAGAGTTAGAAAATTCCAATACTGAGTATTATACTTTTTTTCAAAGTTTAAAGACTCGAGTAGGACAATCAAATTCTCAATTAAAACAAATTGATAGAGTAGGGTCATTTGAAGCAGATGATGAGACGGGATTTGCTTTTAAAGAATTACGTGATATATATGATGAATTAAATAAAGGATTTTAATGGATATACTTGATAAAGTAGAAGGAGAAGATTTAAGTGCAGTAGATAAGTTCTACATATGGCATGCAGCAGAAATGAAAGACCTCGAGGAAAATGGTCCTAAAAAGCGTAGAGGGAGAAAGCCTAGTAAAAAACAATATTTTACTTATATAACAGACCAAGCAATTATTGCATATAATTTTGAACCTTCGTTTGCAAAAAGAAATAAAGTATTTCGTGAGTATATTAATTACCCATTTAACAAGTTAGTAGAGAATATATATTATACATTTAGATTTAGTTATTTCGATGTTCCTTATGAAGACATTAAAGCTGAAGTAGTTGCATTCTTAACAGAAAAAATAGGTAAATTTAAAGAAGGAAAGGGTAAGGCATTTTCTTATTTTTCTATTGTAGCTAAAAATTATCTCATTATTCAAAATAATGCTAATTATGCTAAACTAAAACAACGTTCGGATTTAACGGCAGTTGATGAAAATAGAAATATTCAAGGTGAGATAACACTTAATGAACATCAAGAATCTTTAAGAGATTTTACCAATCAATGGTGTGAATGGTATGATGAAAATCTTAATTATATCTTTTCAAATAAACGAGACATTATTGTAGCAGATACAATATTGGAATTATTTAGAATGCGTGATAATATAGAAAACTTTAATAAAAAGGCATTGTATATATTGATAAGAGAAAGAACAGGTCTTAAAACTCAGAATATTACCAAAGTTATTAATGTTATGAAAAGAGATTATGCTAAGATGTATGGTGTATATTCTAAATCTGGGTTTATTGTTAATGCAAACAAGATATCCTAATCTAAATTAGTAGTCCTTTATATTTATAATAAAGGGACTATAATATGAGTACAGAATTCGAACTTTTTAAAGGAACTAATTTTTCTGATTTGATGAAAGACATTTATCACAATTCAAAAAAGAAATCTAGACAAATTGATACATTAATTAAAAGCCTTGAGCCTATGATTAAGAATACTGGCGATGCAACTGTCATTGTTCCTATGATAAAAGACTATTTAGAAGTTTCTGTTAAGAATGACGATGCATTAGTTAAGTTAGCAGCTGTATGCCAACGTTTAGTATCTGCATCTGGTAAAGATGATGAAGGTAATGAATACGGCTTAACAGATGAGGAAAGAGCACGTTTATTAGAAGAAGCAGAAGCTGAAATTGAAAAGTTAAAACCACAAACAGAGGCACCAGATGCAACCACTATCGGAAGTAGGCCAGGTAATAGAGACATGGTTACCGACCCAATTCAAAAAGACTAAAGACCTTCAAGGCAATGATATGCCTCCGGGCACTATTCGTGTACGATTTGTAGGCGAAGAAGTATATGCATTTCCTTCCGATCCTAATAGAATGCCTATACCATTATACGGGGAGCAGGTATTCTGTATTAATATACCTGCAGGTACGTCAGAAGTTCGTAGTCAAAATCAATGGTATTATACACAGATACTTAATACTCATGGAAATGTTAATAATGCACTTCTACCATTTATACAAGATGCGACAGTACTTGGTCCAGCAACAGGTACCGATCCTATTGTAAAAACCGGTGTAGGTAAGAGACCAGAACAACTCAGTTTTACAGAAAAGGATATTGTATATATTCAGCCATTTCAAGGTGATACAAATTATCCAGATCGATTTGGAAGTTTGTTACGATTTTCGTCAACACATGATCAAGGTAAGTTAGATAAATATCAAAATAAACCTTTTTGGAAAGGTGAAAAGCCTGGCGACCCGTTTGTTTCTTTAACATGCGGAGTTAAACAATCGACAGAAGGAGGTAGTTTAGATAAATATTATGTAATAGAAGATCCTAAAAAAGATGCAGCTTTTATATATCTTACATCTACTCAATACTTTGAGACATTGAAGTTTTCTCAAAAGAAAGTTGGTAAAAATGTAAAGACTTTAAAAGATTATAAAACATCTCAAGTAATAATTGGATCTGACAGATTAGTATTTGATGCACGAAAAGATGAATTATTATTAGTATCTAAAAAGGATGTTAAAATAGCTACTCCTAAATGGCAAACAGATATGGATGAATTCTTTACTCAAATGGAAGCATTTATTACTGTTTGTGTCGAGCAAGCACAAGGAGCTAAACCATATTCTACTCCTGCCGGCCCAACAGGACCTAGTTCAGCATTACCAGAATTACAAAAAATACAAACAGCATTAAAGAAAATGAAACAATAAGAATAAAGGAGCAAGCTTATGAGTACAGCAGGAACAGGATTAAAAAGAATAGTATTATTTAAAGATATTAAAATGGCATTTGAAGCACAGAAAAAGAATACTGGTGACCAAGATGCAGCAATTGAAAGGATTGCAAATGATTTATCGATAGCAATTGACAAATATATAAAATCGGGACTAGTAGTTACAGACCCAGGTCAATTAGTAGCTACGGTGGTTGCAACTGCAGGTACCGCAACTAATCAAGGAGGTGCAGGTGCAGGTGCAACTAGTTCGACTGGAACAGGCCGTGTTATATAACCAATTGTTGGTCTAATCCATATTTATTAAAAAGGGAATTACAATGAAAGCACAAGGATTCGTAAAGTTATTACGTAAGGTAATTAGGGAGGAAGTTCGTAACGTTATTGTTAAAGAACTAAAGCCTATCTTAAATGAAGTGAATATTAATAAACATAATACCAATCTTCAAGAGATAGCAGATGTCCCTAACACAAAAACAAAACCAGTTATGAAAAAACAGTATACAAAAAATACTGCATTGAATGATATTTTAAATGAAACGGCAGCAACACCGCCAGGAGAATGGAATTCAGTAAATTTTAGATCAGATATGGCTGAGGCATTTGGAATGCAAACATCTGATACTCCGTTAGCAACAAAAGGAATTAATGGAGAATCGGTTGATATGAGTAATGAAGCGGTTGCATCTACAGTATCAGCAATGACAAAAGATTATTCAGCTTTAATGAAAGCAATAGATAAGAAAAAAGGAATATAATAAATGGCACGTCCGATATACCAATATAAGCCAATTGAAGATAGTGATAGTGCATTAGGCATATTACTACCTTTTAATAAAGATGCAAAAGGTAAGTCAGTATCGGCCGCGTATAATAGTACTAATCATTCTGGTAAAGGTGTATTTGAATCATCTTATTCTACTCAAGAAGCTGTTGTATCAAATCTTAAAAATCTTATTCTAACTGCAAAAGGCGAACGATATATGCAACCAAATTTTGGTACTAATATACAATCAATATTATTTGAAAACAATACAGATGATATGAAAAGTTTATTACAAGAGACTATTGAACAAGACGTTCAATATTGGTTACCATATGTGCAATTAAAAGAAGTTGTTCTAAAATCATCCGATGATATGCATACAATAGGAATCAAGTTAACTTTTAGAATTGATACTATAGGAGCAAATGTTGTTATTAATGTGTTAGCAAATGAAAATGCACTTCAAATTGAATCTGTAGAACAAGGCGATAGATTAGAACAAGTTGGGACATTCGGAAGTGATACAGCTTTTAACACAGGCCTGGGAGGGTCTTATTAAAGAACTAAAGAGATAGGTTAAAGATATGGCAGACTTAATTAAGAAAGATGTAAAATACTTAAATAAAGATTTTGCTCAGTTTAGACAAAATTTAATAAACTTTGCAAAGAATTATTTTCCAGATACATATCAAGATTTTAATGAATCATCACCTGGTATGATGTTTATGGAAATGTCTTCTTACGTAGGAGATGTATTATCATACTATACCGATAATTCTTTTAAAGAATCTTTGTTATCGACAGCAGAAGAATCATCTAATGTATTGATGTTATCACAATTATTTGGTTATAAGCCAAGATTAAATGCTCCAGCAACATGTACATTAGATGTATTTCATCTAGTGCCAGCAATTGGTACAGGTACATCGGCTGCACCTGATATGGCATATGCATTGACGATTGCAAGCGGAATGGAAGTATCAACAGATACGGGTATTATATTTCATACAGAAGAATCTATAGATTTTTCACAAAGCCCAGATATATCAGTATATGAGATAGATGGTGCAGGTAATGTTGTTCGTTATTTATTGAAAAAACAAGTTAAAGTTATTTCTGGAACTATCAAATCAACAACATTTAGCTTTTCAGATCCTAAGCCATATGATAAAATTGTCTTGCCAGATACAAACTTGATAGATGTTATTAGTTGTACTGATAGTGCTGGTAACAAGTGGCATGAAACAGATTATTTAGCACAAGATACAATTTTTGAAGATATTGCTAATATACCATTTAATGATCCTGATCTATCACAATATAGATCAACAGTTCCATATATATTAAAATTACGAAAAACAGCTAGAAGATTTGTATCTAGATTGCGTGATGATAATCGTGTTGAGTTATTATTTGGATCAGGAGTGTCTTCTGATGCAGATGAAGAGATTATACCTAATCCTAAAAATGTAGGACATGGTTTAGAATATCTAAGACGTACTACAACATCAAATATTGATCCTACAAACTTTTTATATACTAGTACATATGGCATTGCTCCATCAAATACAATATTGACTATTAGATATTCATATGGTGGAAAATTAGAAGAAAATGTAGGCATCAGTTCTATTATAAATGTAAATAGTGCAGCGTATTTAAACGAAACAGGATTAGTAGATTTAACAGCAACTAAGGCATCTTTAGCAGTTATAAATAATGAACCTGCAGTTGGAGCTAGATCTAGACAAGACTTAGATTCAATTCGACAAAATGCAATGGCAGCGTTTGCAGCACAAAATAGAGCAATTACAAGAGAAGATTATATTTCAAGAGTATATTCTATGCCATCTAGATTTGGTACTGTAGGAAAGGCATATGTGATAGGCGATACACAGATTAATACGGCAGATAAAACATATCCTGCAGAAACTATATCAAATCCATATGCGTTAAATTTATATATTTTAGCACAAGATGCAAATAATAATTTTACAGATGGTAATCAGGCGTTATTAGAAAATTTAAGAACTTATTTATCACAATATAGAATGTTAACAGATGCACTTAATATTAAAACAGCATTTATTATTAACTTAGGTGTTAACTTTGAAGTAATTCCTAGTCCTAATATTAATTCTAATGAGGTTGTGTTGAAGTGTATTGATAGACTAAAAACATTATTATCAAATGATAGAATGCAAATCAACGGTCCATTAAATATTTCATCTATCATCTCTGACTTAGATGGGTTAGATGGGGTACAAAGTGTTCCGCTTTTTGAGTTTATAAATCTTCATTCTACAAGTAAAGGTTATTCCGGAAATCAATATGATATTAATAGTGCAATAAAAAATAATATTTTATATCCGTCATTAGATCCTAGTATATTTGAAATAAAATATCCTAATGCAGATATTAAAGGAAAAGTGGTTAAGCCATAGGGATAAATTATGAATAGAATATATTACGCAGAAAGAGATACTACAATATACGAACAATACCCAGAACGTAATACAGGTATTGATGAAATATTAGAGCTAGAAAAAATAACATCTGGGTCGGTAAATAGTAAGACTGGCTTAATAGATGCTAATACATATAATAGTAGAATTTTACTTGATTTTGGTACTGAAATAACTAGTTTAGGACAATCAATTACTGACGGTAAAATACCATCATTGGATACAGGTCATATATCATCAGGCTCTGTATTCTTAAATTTACATGCTTCGGATGCGTCCGATTTATTACAATCCTATACAATTAAAGCATATCCTATATCAGAGTCATGGGATAATGGTGCTGGATATGATAGTGATACTCCTCCAACAAAAGTTGGCGCATCTTGGTTTAATAGATCTGGTGATGCTGTTGCACAAAGTGGTATAGCTTGGAACGTTAGTGATGCACATAGTGAAAATACTTCAGCAGGCACAAGTAACGAATTAGGAGGAGGAACATGGATTACAGGATCAGGGTATGAGGCTTCTCAATCATTCCAAAACCAATCACCTGATATTAGAATAGATGTTACTGACGTAGTGAAGCAATGGGTAAATTCTAATATATCTAACAATGGTTTCATTATTAAAAGACCTTATTCCGATGAAATAAACGGAGATTTAGGCGGGTCTATAAAGTTTTTTGGTAGAGAGTCTCATACAATATTTGTTCCAAAATTAGAAGTATGCTGGGATGATCAGAGTATAACATCGACTACAGGAATTTTAGCTAACACATATATTCCTTATATTAAAAATATCAAATCAGAATATAGAACAACAGAAGAAGCTCGATTTAGATTAGGAGTTCGTCCTGAATTTCCTGTTAAGTCATATGCAACATCATCATTTTTTATAACAGAAGATATCCTGCCTATATCAAGTTCATATGAAATAATTGATTCAGTAACAAATGATGTTATTATAAAAGATGAAAAAATATTTTCAAATAGTACAACAAAAATAAGTAATGACGGTGATGGAAATTTCTTTAATTTAAGAATGGATTCATTTATGCCGGAAAGGTATTATAAAATAAAGTTAACATGTAGAAGGGCATATGATGTACAAACATTTGATGACTTTTACTTTAAGGTAGTGAACTAATATGGCAAGTGAAAAAGATAAATCTAATGAAAAGATTGCGAATAACAGATATACTGCCGCATCTTCAAAAGAAGAGAGTATTCAGCCAGACTTGAATGAGATGCTCTTAGATATTATGAAAGATGAATATCCAGATGATATATTATATTCGGTTGATAGATTAAGACCTCCATCAAAAGATATACAAGCGTTTGAAGCTTTTAAAGACGGAAAGGCGCCGACGTCAGCTAAAATAGGTAACCCAGCAATTCGTAACGGAAAAAATGTATTAGATGTAACGACTGAAAAAGATGAGTTTGCAAAATATTCTTTATTGAAGTCATATCCTACTGTAGATGAAGATATATTAGACGACTTGATTGATGAAGAATGGGAATATTTTGAAGATTCTGAAGAAGAAGATATAGAAGTGGTAGCAGAAGTTAAAGAGACGGGATTGTTTTTAGTTAATCAAGATGTTGATTTAGGAGACATACATGATGCATATATTAATAGAGGTCCTCAAAATATATCCGATGATGAAGATGATGAGTTTAACCCATTTTGTGTATTCTTTATTCTTAATGGCACTGCATATCCTATACCAACATATAAAACATTAGAAGTAATGTTAGTTGAACGTGGTGCAAATTATGATATAATTCAAGAAGCAACTTCCGAACAAATTAAAAAGTTTGATTTATTATTAGATGGTGAGACAAGTGATGAGGTAGATTATGATGGTGCGGATTTAGATGACGACGATGACGGAGATGTTAGTGCATTAGAAGAGTTTCGTGCACGATCAATGCCAACACGTGATAGTGATTGGTCTCAATCTATTAGATTTAGAAGTGGATATAGACCTAAGGAACCTTTCGTAAGAGATCCGGGAGATTATATCAAGCCTGAAAATATGCGTGCTGTTAACGGCCGTAATCCAGTTGATGAAGATGGCAACGAGTTACCAGCCGATAGATATGTAATTGAAGATCCGGAAGATAAATATTTTGATCGAGTATTTCAAAAACAAACACATCGTGAAAGATTAAGAGAGATTCATGAAGGCAAGATGATTATTGCAGATTGGCCTTCTCCTGATTATGTCGGCAAAGAGGTAGGCATGGGCACGTCAATTGCATCAGATGATGCTGTTTTAAATTTACGTATGATGATTAATGGTCACTGGAAGCGTGTAACTTCCGGCAGAACTATGAAGTTATATGCATACATGCAAGAAATTGACTTGAGTGAATATGAACCTGGCCAAGGCCGTTATAGTGAAACTGGTTATATTCAAATATTAATAGAAGGCGGAGGAGTTGTAGTAGTACAACCTAATGGAGGAACACCGTTTACAAATGACGTACAAGATCCAATTAAAAATTCTGACATGTATCGTAAAGTTGAGCCATTATGGAATGCATTTCCTCATATTGTAGAAGCTGACGATGATGGAAGAAGTGGATTAGATGAAGCAGAATATAGAGAATATTTAGATAACTTCTCTAACGGAGGTGATCCATTTGGTATTGAATACCTATTACCTTATGAGCCTGCAGGTTCTATAAAATATTATCCACAAAAACAATATCAAGATTTAATTGCTCAGGCACTTGAACAGGAACAGATAGATGCTGTTAAAGAACAAATTTTTGAATTATGGCCATCAATTGTTTCTAATATTGTAAGTATTAAAACTCAGTTTGATGCGCTTCCTGCAGACTATGGAGAGTATGTTGTTAAGAATTTAGGTCCTAAAAGTCCTTTATATCGAATAATGATATCTAAAAATGGTTCATGGAAGTATGTTAAAAAGAAGACATGGTTTGGTAAGGATAAGATAAAAACTAAAACTAGTGATGGTAAGTTGTTTAAGGTATGTAGCAGAAGAGTTGGTATTAAAGCCTCATTAAGTGAGTCACAAGAAAAAAGATTAGTTGAAAAATATAAATGGATGAAGACGGTTAAGCGTGACAAATTTATGGCATGGGCATCTGGAGGAGCAAAAGCAGGATTAGGTGCTGGTTCAATAGTAGCAGCCGGAGCTGGAGTTTATTTAGCTGGCCAAATTGGGGTTGCAGCAGCAGCAGCAGGAGTAGCTGCATTTGAAGCAAGTTTAATAGCATCTGGAATAAGTTTATTACCTTCTGTAACAGTTGCGGCTGCCGGACCAACCCTAGGAGCAACATTAGGTGCATTAGCAACCAATCCTATTACAATAGGTGTTGCAGCACTAGCAGGCGCATTAATATTGACAGATGCATTAATGGGAGAAGTTCCGGCTGATGAATATGATTTACCGCCATGGAGATTTGTTGATGACCAATGGTATTTACAGGCCTGTATATTAAATGAAGTAGATGATCATGTAGAAGGATTTAAGCAAGCAGCAGATGCTGCAGATACTGCCATTCCATTTATTGCAGACGCAATTGCACAATTTCATGATCAAATGGATTCAATAGATAATGCAATAATGAAATCTACTAATGTAGAAGAATTTACATCAATATATGAATATTTATTATCACTCCAGACATTAGTAGACGAATTAAATAATTCCGGATTGTATGCATTAGGAACTGAATTAAAGGCTGAGATAGATATTTATCTAAGTAAGAAGTTAAAAGGACAGTATGATGCTATTCAGTATTTAAGGAAAAGAGTTTATAAGTCTGGTAACTTCTGGAAGAAGAAAAGGAAATATGGATTGGTATGGCCAAAAGGTCCTCAAGATATTTTAAATCAATATGTACCAGGGTGTAGTTTTGATAATTATGTACCGAGAGTTTAAGATATGGCATTAGATAGATTTTCAAATATAGAAGAAATACAAGAGACCAATGGCCAAGTACGAGGCATTGTATGGAATCAAGACGATTTAGACATATTACAGTTAGATCTTAAACGTATTAATCCTGAACAAATACCTGTCGTAGAATTACATTTATATACAATTGGGTCTGAATCAAATTATATTGCCGGTGGCTGTATTGAAGACTTTGAAGTAAAAAATGGTCAGATATATATTAATTATGGTAAGGCTTGTCAATCATTAGGGATTGAAAGAGGCCAGTTTGAAGTTGTAATTAATGTATATAAAGATTTATTAGGGTCTAAGGAAGAACAAGGACTTTGGATAAAAGAAATATCAGATGATCGTCGTGAAGTATGGATACAAGCATTTCCGGATGCAGATTTAGATGTTAAATCATATATTGAAAGTTTCGGGTCAGGACAATATGCAGAAAAAATATATGAGAGAGATGCTGAAGATAATATTATATATGATGAGAGTGGCAATCCTATAATAGGTGCGGTCATAGAAAGACCTTTATCAGATGATATTGCTCTTAACTTAGGCAAAAATCAAATATTAAAAATCATCAATCAAAAAGAATGGCAATCTGAAAATGACTTTGTTGCTAGGCTATATAAACCTTTACCAGATAATATTTTTGAAAAACAAAAGTTATGGACAATAGAGCAATTATCAGATGCATATATTGATAATATATCATTAGCAGGTCCAGGAGCTAAAGGAGGTGAGAGCCGAGAATTATTAGGTCCAAATTTTGATATTGATGTATCAAAAGGTACTATAACAGAAACAGATTTTGAAACTTGGAACTCTTTACTTTCTTCTAATACTTCCACTTCACAATTAATAGTTGATAGAATATTTTCCGGATCATTAGGCCAAGCAGTAAATATAGATTATTCCGGATTTCAAAATTTTATTCATTTTTCATCGGCAGCAGAAAGATTGGCCAACTTCAAGTATAAGTTAGAATTGATTGAATATTATGACGGACGTATTGAAATATTACGTAATGCAACTGGTGAAGATGCTAATGCATTACAAGGAAATATAACTACAAATCAAGAAAGACAAAATGATGTAATTGGTAATTTTGATGGATTCGAAAGATGGTTGTATAATGATTCTACATCTAGTTTATTTACAGATCATACTACATATTCTGATAATAATAACAAAGATGGAATTTATGCAGCCGAAGGAGGATTTTTAGGGTCTGATCATTATCGTTTAGAATCATTTCCTAAATACTTATCTGGTAGTAAACAATATTTACACCCTTCAACTTCAAGTATAGCAACTGAATGGTATACTGGGTGGCATTCTTCTGCCTCTCTTTATGATACTGAAAACAATAAGTCATTAACAAGATCAATACCAGAGCATATTAGATTAGATTCAAATAATAGTGAATATGAATTATTTGTTAATATGATTGGACATCATTATGATATATTATATACTCATATTGAAAACTTGACAAAAATATATAAACCAGAAGAACATCCTAAATTAGGTCAAAGTAAGGATACATTATATCAAATAGCAGAGTCATTAGGATGGAAATTAGAAAATGGAAATCAGGCATCACAGTTATGGCAATATAAATTAGGTATACATTCTGGATCAGGTGAATATGCAACTACCGGTTCTTTATTTTCAAAGCCGGATGAAGAAATTACAACAGAAGTTTGGAGAAGGATAGTTAATAACTTACCATACTTACTTAAAACAAAAGGTACTGCAAGATCAGTTAAAGCGTTAATGAATACATATGGTATTCCTCAAACTTTATTGAGTATAAGAGAATATGGAGGACCTAAAGTACAAGAAGATGCTCCAACGTTAATTGAAGACAGATTTTCATATGCATTACAATTTATCCAAACGGGCGACGCTGCTGAAACAAATAGTGAAGTTGCTCCTAGGATACAACATGGTGTAAGAGATTATACAACAGATATTGGCACATGGGGGTTTGTAAGGCCGTTTTTAAGTTCTGGTGATGATATTCCTCCACAAACAAGGGAGTTTAGATTTAGGCCAGGAACCAAACAAAACATGTTATTGTATACACATACAAATTGCTATTCGTCAACAGATGAAAGAATTAATTCTCAAATAGCAATACAATATACAGGTTCATATTCTGGATCTGATCAGTATGGTAGAATTGTTTACTCCCATGGTAAGGGTATGGCTAATATGCAACCGGCAACAGGTTCGACAGAATGGGTACCTTTATTTGATGGTAATTTTTGGAATTTAAGATGGTTTTGGCAAGCAACAGGATCCGATGCTGGAATTTATAATATAGATACAAACTTAAATACTACATATCATATACAAGTACAACAAGCATCAGATTATATAGATGATAAAATTATCCATCGAGCTAGTGCATCTTATACGCCAACATTTAATGGACATAGGTATGGATGGAATGCAATGCCAAATGATAGTGATAATAGACAAGCATATTTGGGTGGATATCCTGGTATTGGATCTACAAGAGACCAGTTTCAAGTAAATACAAATTTAAGAAGATTTATAGCAGAAGATAATTCTATATCTTTTTCTAATGACAATACACCAGATATAATAATGTATTCAGGTTCGATGCAAGAATATAGAGAATGGCTAGAAGATATAGGACAAAATGCATTTGATTTACATACAACAAATCCTACATCATATGTGTCCGGACTTGATCCTACATCATCATTTGATACATTAATAAGACATTATCCTTTAGGTACTGATTTGAATGCTGTTGATCATTCTGTTTCAACATATCATGTAATATCATCATCACATCCTGCACAAACAATAGTTGACGCACAACTACCATATGATAATTTTATAGTATCGGGTAGTACTTTCGCTACAATGTCAAACTTTCCAATTCCGACAAATGTACAGCGTGGTAATTATGAGCCAGTAGAAGAAACATATTATGTACAAGGAGTTTCGTTAGGAGGAAATGTTCCTAGGTCACAAAAAATTAGATTAGAAGAGAATGAATTAGTACGAAGACTTTCACCTAGAACGTCCGCAGAAAAATCTAGGTTTGATCGTGCTCCAATTGATACAAATAAATTAGGTTTATTTTATTCAGCAGCCGATCAAATCAATAAAGAAATATTTAATCACATAGGTGATGTAACGTTAGATAATTATGTTGGAGATCCAGATCATGAGTTTACATTTGAATATCCAGATTTAACTCACTTCTCAAAAGAGTATTGGAAAAAATATTCTGATAAGAATGATATAAATGCATATCTAAGGGTGTTTAGTCAATTTGATTATTCACTATTCAATCAAATAAAACAATTATTGCCAGAACGTATTGATGAGTCTATGGGACTTTTGGTTGAGCCGCATGCATTAGAAAGAGCAAAAGTTAGATTAACAAAAAAACCAGTAATTACAAATCCTCAATATGATGGTCGTATAGAAGATCCAGTTAAAGATGTTTCAGGAGATACCTTATTATTAACGGCTAGTATTGATTCTCCTATAAATGTAACAGATACGGTACAAGTATATAATGTAGGAAGTAGTGGATATTCTGATACAGGTAATTACCTTGCAAATATGCATATATTAACTAGTGGTGATCCTTATAAGGCTACTATATATAAACATATATACAAATTCTTTCCATATCAAAGAGATCCAGTTGCAGCAACTGCGTTAAACTTGCCAATGGAAATTACAGGTACATTATCTCCTTTGACATTCTCTCCTACCGGAAGTGTTATTTTAACACCTAGGCCTAGTAGTATTTTTAGTCTAGATAAATTACATTATTCTGGAAGTATAGAGTTAGATAAACGAACTAGGAATTTATTTACCGAAGTTAGTAGGTCATTAGGAATGGGAGTTCCTAGTAAATATAATTACTCAAGAAGTTTAGATGAAGTGGGATATATGGACGACTTTATTCAAATGACAGAGAATCAAAAATATGACGGTTGTAGGTTGATTGGACCTGGTATAAATTTACCTACAACGATTATGGCACTTGGACAAAAACCTGTAGTTGAAGTGTTTGAAACTAATCCGAATACGTTGATATTTAATAATCAACCAAATTCAACAAATCCAGGTAATTTAGAAGTTAGATAAACTTATGCATAAGCATATTTATTAAAAAGATAGGGAATAACATGGGATACTTAAACAACTCAACAATCACGGTCGATGCAATTCTTACTAAAAAAGGTAGAGAACTTTTAGCAAGAGGTAGAGACGAATTTAAAATTACACAATTTGCATTAGCAGATGATGAAATAGATTATGACTTATATAATCCAGAACATCCATTAGGTACTGCATATTACGGCGCGGCTATAGAAAATATGCCTGTTGTAGAAGCATTAGCAGATGAAACTCAAATGCTAAAATATAAACTTGTTACATTACCAAAAGGCACTGCACGTATTCCTGTTGTTAGAGTTGCACAAAACAATATTGAATTAAATGCAAATGAAAGTACTATAATTACTCCATCAACTGTTAATTTTGGAGGCGGTAATAGAAGATTTGGATATACAGCAATTTTATCTGATTCAGATGTCGCTGATATAGTTGCAACTAGAGGAGCTTTGAATTCTGCTGCATCTGTGCCACAATTTATAGGTGATTCAGAAGCAGCCCAATCAATTACAGTATCCGGTACGCAATTTGAAATAACTGCAAAAGAATTGTTATCAGCAGATCAACAAATTACAATATTATTTATTGGTAATGAGACTGGTGGTAGAGCGTCTGTAACATTAACGGTTAAAAAAGTTGAGATTGCAACAACTGCTACATCAGCAAATACGGCAATATCATAATAAAGGGAAATAGAAATGGCAACATACAATAGAAAAGTAAGTAGAAGAGGACCAGTAGCATTTAGACGAAGAAATCCAGTCTCTGCAACATCTCAGGTTGAGAACTTAGCTAGACAATTAGCTAATCAAATTATCAGAGAGCGTGAGCAAGCAAAAGCACGTCAGAGATTAGGACGTATATTTACTGACTTTGATCCTACTGATGATGTATTACCTAATAATATTGAAACTGTAACAAGAGGATTGTTTGCGGGCAATACTGGTAGTTTAACTTCTATGTTTACTTCTTCAAATTTAACTTCCACTCAAAAAACATATTTCCAAGAAGTATTTTCAACAGGTGATCCTAGTTCAACTTCAAATGCCAATTCAGAACTATCTGTAGCATATGGACATTTTGCTGGATCAGGTTCTAAAGATTTAACAGGTAATCTTAATAATGATACTCCTACAAGAGCAATATATAAACAATATGCACAGTTATTGTTAGCACCTAATGATAAGAAGTTTACAATTAACGGAGTAGATACAAATGAGATTTACATATTAAACTTTAATAGATCTAGAGTTAGAGAAAAATTAGATCCGGGGAATTTTGAATTATCGTTAGCACAATTATCTGGATCAGCTCCTAGTGGAATTGTTTCAGAACATCCTAATTCTGCTCATACCGGTTCAAATGTTAAATTAGCAGGAACAAGTAATTTTATCCAGATCATTGATGATTCATCTTTATCATCAGGAGGAAGTGTAACAGAAGGTGGATTGGTATATAATCTAGTTTCTGGTTCAATTGATGAAGGTACAGTTATTCATAGTTCAACATCACCAGTATATTATGGTTTATTATATCCACAACATGGTGTAGCAATTTTAAATGGCGAACAATTAAATAAAGATACATCATTAGGTGGTGTTAATTTTAATTCAGTTACAGGCTCCGGTGTTCAAGGTGAAAATGCAATGAAAATATTTACATCATTAAGTGGGTCAGATAACTTAACAGATTCTGGAACAAATGGTGGTATTCAAGCTAGATCATCTGAACAAGTGAAATCAACTTATTATTTTGTTAGAGTTAAGAATGCAGAATATAATTATTCTAATAATCCTTCTTTTGTTACAGGGTCGTTAGGAGAGTTATTTTTCAAAACTATGATACAAGATCCTCAAGCATATATAACAACCGTTGGATTATATAATGGAAGAAGAGAATTGTTAGCAACAGCTAAATTATCTCAACCATTATTAAAAAATTATACGAGAGAAGCTCTTATTAAAGTTAAATTAGACTTCTAAATTAAATTAGTAAGATGATATGCCAATTATACCGTCAGTATTTCAGCCTATCAAGGCAAATGATTACCAGCAAAGGCCGGTAAAAGCTTATAAGCATTATAACGTAACATCCACTAATTTTACTAATAACGATGGATATTTTCGTCATAATGCAATTTACCAAAAAAGTACTCCACATATATTTTCAGATACTGGACTAGGAGTTGGTACTAGATTATATCCTGTTAATACAGATGATAATACCAATCAACATGTAGTATGGAATGCAATTCATCACAAATATTATCGTAATAATAATCCAGCATTTGCTGCCGATTTTATAGACATTGATAAACAACAAAGATTATTGTGGTATTCGTCTTCGTTATTTACTGCACCATATGGCCAAGTAGGAGAAAAAATTAAACACGGAACATTCCAAGTAACATCATCAATTGGAGATACGTATACATACTTAACAGATGATGGTAATGGTAACTTAGTAGACCCATTAATTGATTCAAAAAAGTTTGCATCAAGTAGTAGAAATTTCTTTTACATGTCATTTAATGATTTATATAAACAATTTAATGACTATGAGTCTATAGGATCATTTCAAAATACAATTTCCTACAAATTAAATAAAGTAGAAAAGATTGCAACTGTAGAAAATTCTATCAATGTTGTTACAGGTATTGAGGTTACTAGTAGTGCTCAACCAAGAACTGATTCAGGGCTTGCTATTTCTTTGACAGGTGCACAAGGTAGCCATATTAGAATACCACATAATACTAAGTTTGATAGATTCGGTCGTTGTGATGATTGGACAATATCATTATGGCATAAGAATAATGATACCTCAAAAAAATGTGTAATGTCCAAATGGGGCGTGAAAGAAGAAATATTTTTAGATAGTGTTGATGGAAAACGTAAGTTACGTACTGTTAATAATAATCCAAATAATATTTCATTACTCACTGCTCTTACAACTGCACAAAATTTAGCAGAAACTGGTATACGTACGCCGATCAATTTAACGTCACAAATATCGGGTAATGCAGTAGTATATAGTTTTGGAGCAAGTGATGGAAAAATTGCTGCCTTTGCAACATCTGGTGCAGTGGCGGGTGACCCTTTAGGATGGCATCATATAACTGTTAGAAATTCTGGTTCCAAATTAGATGTATTTGTTAA
>MDSY01137844.1_pt1 | contig 41441 bp, 41 predicted proteins | sample 811131 | NCBI WGS metagenome assembly MDSY01 (sample SAMN05326643, study PRJNA326480) | marine metagenome | isolation source: seawater | place: Atlantic Ocean: South West | collected 2010
GATACCGTAATTACCAATAAGGGGGTATGTCATTAAGACGAATTGATTTTTATAAGATGGATCGGTAAGAACTTCTTCGTAACCAGACATGGAGGTATTAAAAATTAATTCTCCAAAACAATTGTTACCATGAGCAAAAACAGAACCGTGATAAATAACTTTATTATCTAAAACAATCCTAGCAGGCTGCACGTATCAATATCCTTTTTTAAAATAAATTTGAAGAATCATAAAATGAGATAAGAATTAATGCAAGGTTATATATAAATAAATGGTTTATAATTAGAGAAAATAGGAAAGAATAATATGAAATATTCATTAAATCCATTAAAGGAAAATAATCAAGACGCTGAAAATTTTTTTCAAGAAATAGATGCTATTTATGCTAAGCATAATAATGATCCCAACGTATTTGATGTGAAAAAACAAGTGTTTCATGACGACAGGGCGACAACATATCCGTTTATCATTATGCTTGATAAAGTAGCCGTAGGAATCACATGGGTTAAATTGACAACCCCTTATTATGGTAATTTAACACTATATACTCCCGATAAAAAACATATATATCCATCCTTAACCTTGATAAAAGAAAAAGGTTATTTCGATAAGAAAATGATAGAAATTGTGGCTATTAATCATTTAGATGAGATGAAGCAAATATGTTTTGATTTAAAGTTAACACCAAATATTAGAAAACGAATGTATTTATGGTTAAATGAATTAAATGAAGATTATGTTAATGCGCCTGTAAAAAAAAAATATGAGATTCAGCCTTATACAAAAGACTTAATTGAATGGTCAGCAAAACTAAGTGTTGAATCACATAAAATAAGTAAAGATTATGAGATGTATGAAGAGATGATTCATGTTGAAAAACGAAAAAAGTTAGAAGAGGTTGTCTTTAATGGAATATATGGCGATATATTAGAATCAGCTTCGTTAGTATTATCTGTAGATAATACATTGGTAGGGTATTGTTTAGTAGTATTAGTTGGGTGTTGGGGATATAAGCAAGTACCATGGGTGTTTGATATTTGTATTGACCCAGCATATCAAGGAAACGGTTATGGAAAGTTATTAGCAAATGAGTTAGTTAAGAAAATCAAGCAAGATCAATTTGAAATTATGGGGCTTGCTGTAACCTTAAGTAATATGGGGGCTATAAATATTTATCAAAAACAAGGGTTTCGTAATTTAGATATATTTTATGAGTTTACAAATGTTATGACTTAGACAAAGAGGGTTTAGATCGGATAACAAGTTTTGGGCATAACTGAGAATATAATAAAAACCGAATAGGATAAAAATAGATAGAATTTGAATTAGAAAAAAAGGCATTAATATGCCTTTGACGATATTTTTGCAGTAACCGTACTATGTTTTTTAGCGGGTTAGGACGTTTAATATGAACAAAAATAACCCAGCCTTGTTGTTTAAGTGTCTGAATGATTTCTTTTTCAGCTTTAAATTGGTCTTTGTTATTAGCTGTCCAAACAAAACGAAGTGATGTTTGGGAATGAATACGTTTAATAGCAGTATCGCTTAATTGCGTATTTGTTTGGTTAATATCATAAATGGCTTGGATAGCCGTATTAGATTCTAATGCATTTTTTAATGACGAATTAGAAAAATAATCTAATCGTATAATAGAAAATTGCTGGCACAGAGGGCCCCATCGCAAAGGAGGGTTATTAGAACTTTTATAAAGTAAAACTACTTTTTTATTAAATAAAGAGGCGATATGAGATGGCCCTGTATCAGGACCAAAATAAATATCAATAGTATCGATAAGCTGGATTAAATCATTTAAGGATAATTCATTCGTAATGTTAGTTAAATTAGGGTGCTCAAAATATTGAATAGATTTAAAGGAGTCCAAGTTACCATAAGTAAGTAAAACATGAAAATCCTGTTCACATAATGAGTTCGCAATCGATAAAAAAGTGTGTTCATCAATCGAGGTTTCAGGTTTCCCGCTACTACAAAAAAATAGAACAGTTGGTTTTTTAAGTACGTTAATACGATCAAGTACCTTAGTTGTAATAGATGACGCTGCTTGAATCTGTGGAGGGGTTAACGATTGGACTGGTTTTAACTGAAGTGGTTCAATACATTTAAAATTAAAATCAGATTCATGAATAAAAATATCATGCCAAGGCAAGGGGATAGACTGTGAATAAAAAAAAGATGATAAAGGATTAATATGAGGGCCAAAAGATAAAGGTATTGAGGCTAAAAATCCTAGCTTTTGAAAAAAGGGTTCAGCCCATAAAGCGATATATAAATCAAATTTATGGTCCTTGATAGATTCAATAAAGGTTTGTTTATCAGCAGAAGAAGGGGATAGATGGATATCAAAAGAAATAAACTCATCAATAATAGGATAGTGATAGAGTAATTGTTTGTTTCTAGATGAACAAAGAACATAAATAAGAGCATCTGGAAAGTGATGGCGAAGGGTTTCAATAACGGGTAACGCTAAAACCAGATCCCCTAATCGATCGGCTCGTTGAATAAGGATTTTGGGTTTGGTTAACGATTTAAATTGATCAATATGCTTGATAAGACTTTTCTTCAACAAGGTTTGATCCTAAATACGTATTAATATCTTTTTTTAATGAGGCACGTTTATCATTAGTGATATAAACAGAACGTGCTAATTGAACAAAAGTATCAGAAAAGTCCTGATCTCGCTCACAATCTCGAATATCATCTTCAATATCCCAAAGCTTTTCATTAATTAATTTTAGTTCTTGATACAACGTTTTCAGTTTAGACGATTGTGAAATATCACGTTGAACAATTGTTTTTAAGCTATCATATTCGTAAGATACATTGGTTAATTTTTCTTTATCCTTAATACGTTCTAACTTGATTTCTAGAATAGTTAATTTATCTAAAAGTTCTCCAGGAGAAATAGGAATTGAAATAGTATTAAGTTTATCAGACATGAAACATCAACCTTCATTTTAATTTTATATAATTTAGTTTAAACTATACGTTTAGAAAAAAAAATATATTTTAAACATATTTAAAGAAAAAAATATATGAAAGCAATATGTCTTAATTTCCAAGAAATAAGAAAAAACCATTTTATTTATGCGTTATATATCATCCATACATTACAAAAAAAATATTCTAATCAATATCTGAAATGCTTAATGCATGATAGTGCAAAAGTAGCTATTAATGCATGTGGTTTAAGTGATATTAGCTTTAATCAAGCTGATTATCAAAAAGAAATAAGTGGTAGTAAAATGGGGGCTGATATCAAGTGGAATGGAATCAGTAATATTGTAACAAAGATAGAGGATAAACCATCAAAGTTAACGATTCGATCAAATAAAAAGAATCAATTAGTTAGTAGATCAAGTCAATCAAAAAAATGGTTATTATATGAAGAAGCCAATACGATTCTTCGTAGTTTAAATATAAAGAACTATGGTTATTTAGATTTTGTAAAAGCTATACCAAAAAAAGATTGGGTTAAAAAACTAGTAGATCAATCTGTTGATAAAAATAAAACCATTATGTATATATCGATACTTGAAAAAGAGTGTAGTAACCAAGCTAAACACTTAATAAAGCATTGGATCAAAAAGATATTAGAAACAGAGTCTGTTTGTATTGTTTTAAAATCAAATATAATGTTAACTATCAATCACCCCCAATTGTTTACATTAAAAGAAGAAAGCGTTAGTTATTATGATGAGATCCAATTAATTAATGAAGTTGATATGGTTGCTGGGATGGCTGGTGATATAGAACAAGTAGCTGTGTTTTTAAAGAAACCTATTTTTTTATTTATATCTGATGAAACTTGGTCAATAAACAACAATGCGTGTTGGACACATTATTTGAAGTTATGTAATATTCGTAATATTGCTAATTTAGAGAATTCGGAGATAATCAGATTAGCCGAAAAAGCCTATTTATTATTTTCAGATTTAATTTATAACGTTAATTTAAATATTAAATTATCAACAGAACAGTTACAGAGTTTACATTATGTCGTAGAAAACCCAATTGCCATGCTATTCTTTAATGATGAAGAAAAAGAAGAGTGGCGTGAAAAAAATATTGATTATGAGCAATGGATTATCCCTCTTCTTAAGCAAAGGTGGACATTGAAAGAGGTACGGAAACTAGTAAGAAAATGTAATGTTCATAAGTTAGCCTATATTTGTGGGAACATCACATGGAATTATTTGATAATATTTAAATTACTGGCTTGGCAAGCAAAGGTATCCCAATCTATAAAATGGATTAATAATCAATATTATAAATATGTTCCTGTTGAAAATTTAATAGAAGGATTACACGTTATAAAAGAGAAAGGGTATCATGGAAAATAGTAAAATTTGTATTATTAGAAATGATAAAATTGGAGATGTATTATTAACATGTCCGATGATGCATACGATTAAAGAAAATTGGCCATCAGCTCATATTACGGTAATTGTTAATGAACTTACTTATCCTATTGTTAAGCGTGTTTCGTCCGTTGATGAGGTTATTATTGATTATCGACAACAATTTAGAGTATCAAATTTAGTATTAGTAAAAAAAGTAGCAGACGAATTAAAAAGGCAAGAGTTTGACCATATCTTTTTTGCATATATGGATCCTTTATATATTGTTGCTGCTGCATTAGCGAACATAAAAAACCGAATAGGTGATGGTAATAATCTAATACTTAGTAGATTTATTACAAAAAAAGTGTCCATTTCTTGGCATGATTTTACAAAACATGAGATTGAGCAACAAATTAGATTATTAGAGCCATTTAGCGATGAACCTTTATCAATTGCGAGTCCAGAGTTTATGTTTGATGATGATTTAAAAAATGATGTTAAGGCCTTGTTAGATAGTGATGCAATTGAAAATGGGTATATTGTAATTCATCCAAGTTATGGAGAAGGCAATAGAGGGTGGCCTGCTCAAGAATATGCAAAACTAATAGATTTAATTCAAACAAGAACATCCTTACGAGTAGTGGTGACGGGATCTGATAAAGAAAAAGATATTGTAGATGTCATTTTTGAACAAACAGAAACAAAGCCCATTAACTTAGTATCAAAAACAACAATCGATCAATTATTAGGACTGATTAAAGAGAGTCAATGTGTGATTGGTGCGGAAACGGGCCCTACTCACATGGCTACGTTATGTAAACGTCCTGTAATATCTATTTCTCCTACAAAATATACAAAGCCTTTTCGTTGGGGCCCTTTTGGCACCAATCATGTTGTTATAAAAGATAATGAGAGTTGTGATTTAATATGTCATACTTATAAAAAAAATTGTCAAGAAGATTACTGTTTAAAAAATATAAAAATAGAACATGTCTTTAGTGCTGTAAACTTTATTATAAATCAAGAAAAATTTCCAAAAAATCAACTTTATTATTGGTTTAAAACCAGTGCCACTGTAGCTATTTTAATTGAAGATTTATCAGATGATAATGCACTAGAAGCAACTATTAACTTATTAAAACAAGAAAATATTAGATGGTTTTTATGTACAAGCAAACAATCTATTAAAGAGACCTTAAGTGGTGTGTACGATAATATATTCCTGGCAAATGAATACAATTTAAAAAAATGGGTTATGCAGTTTTCGGTATCAGATGTAACGATCATTCATGCTTTATCAAAGCCCAATCGATTATGGATAGAAAGTATAAAAAAATTGGTAGCATTAAAGTTAGATAGAGAACCTGTTGTTGTAGAGGATAGTAGCACATTTACAAACATTAAAGATTTATTAGATTGTTATTTATCTCAAACAAAAGAATTAAGTATGACGTCTAAATGACAGAAATAAAGCCTAAAGTAAGTATTATTATTGGTAGTTATAATCAATGTGAAACATTAAAAAAAATATTACCATTTTATGAAAACGTTGACACATCTTATGAGTTATTTGAGGTAATTATTGTTGATTCATCATCGACAGATGGAACTCAGAATTTTTTAAAAGAATATAAACCGCGCTTTAACTTTAGCTATCAGATTCAAGAGAATCAAGGAAAAGCAGTAGCGCGAAACAATGCAGCCCAGCTTGCTCAAGGAGATATTTTATTGGTTACAGATTCTGACATGATTCCAGAAAAAAACTTTATCCAAGGACATATTGAGGCACATGAAGAAGCAAATGAAGCATGTTGTTTTCAAGGATTAGCCTGGAATTTAGCATCATTAGAGTTACCAATTAACCATCATAAGTTAACGCCACAAGTAGCTACATTTCCAAAACATATGAGTAAATTAGGTTGGTTTTATTTTTTAACAGGTAATGTATCTTTACCAAAATCATTGTTTGATAAAGAGAATGGATTTAACGCGTTATTTATGGGGTATGGTTGGGAAGATTTAGAGTTAGGATACCGGCTATCACAGCAAAAAGTACCATTATATTATTTGAAATCATCAGTAAACTATCATTATCATGTGATATCAAAAGAAGAAGAAATAGAACGAAATATTAAAAAAGGCGAATCAGCAACAATATTTTTAAAATTACATCCAGAATTAAAGTGGTTTTTGGGTTTTAATCCTATATCGTTATGGATATTTTCGCGAATAAAAGAAACATCGTTTATGTATCGGTTCTTTAAAGATAAGTTTACAAAAAATGAATCATCATGGCAGCATAAAGTATCATTTTGGTTTTTAAAAGAATTTAATTACTTTTTAGGCGCAAAGTATACTTTAAAGCAATAATACAACTAAGTATTTAAAAAGAGTAGGGTAGCTAAGCTTCTAACGCTGTAACAGAAGTTTCTATCAATTTACAGACTATTATTTGAGCATTGAAAGACACTAATGATTATTTAATATCTATTACAGGATAAATAGTACTGCAAATAAAATTAACGTGAGTATTGCAGACATACCGATGGGAAAGGTTGCAGCTTTAAGCTGTGAATGAATGAGTAACCTTTCTTTTTGAATTGTGTCAGGCGATGCTTGTCTGATAACCCAGGTAACTCTTGCAAGTAACATTAAAACAAAAGCAGGAATAGCAATAATAAGATTATAAAAGGCTGGCACAAACTTACGAATAACAACGCTATCAGCAACTTTATTAAGTGAGTTTAATACAACGTCCATAAGCTTATAAAAATAAGTAGCTCCTTTTCGGTATCCCCAATCAAAATCAATGGAAATAGTATCAGTACGCTTTAGCATGGGTAAGAACAAAAAGAACACTAAACCAGAAAACATTAACATTTGCATTTGTGTTATTACTTTAGGAAAGTGATGAATATAAATATCAGAAAACGTATAAGCCATTTTAGATTTTACTAATTCAGCATCTGGCAAAATATTATAAAGTGATTCAGGGAAACACCCTAAAAAGATACAAAGAAAAGCTAAAAATCCCATAGCAATTAACATGCAAGGAGGAGCTTCCTTAGGTCTTAATCCACGATCAACATTAAAGAATACAAAGTAAGGAAATTTAATACCTGCATGAAGAAATACTCCTGCCGATGCAATTTCTAAAATAAGCCAGGGAATTACTAAATGTTGATATTCAGCTGCTAAAATAATAATAGTTTTAGATGTAAAGCCACTGGTAAGTGGTACAGATGAAATGGCTAATGCTCCGATAAGTCCAAATAATAGGGTGAGAGGCATAGTTCGATAAAGACCTCCAATTTCAGTACATTTACTTTTTCCTACACGGTACAAAACACTACCAGCAGACATCCAGAGAAGTGCTTTATAAATAATATGACAAAATGCATGTGCAACAGCACCGCTAATAGCTAAAGGAGTTCCAATCCCTACAGCGCAAACCATAAACCCAACTTGGTTAACAATACTGTATGCAAGAATACGTCTCATATCATTTTCTAAAAGAGCATAGATAATACCGTAAATGGCCATACCGCAACCAATCATAATAAGAATATCCCAACCAGCAAAACCACGAGCTAAGGTATACACGGCTGTTTTTGATGTATAGGCACTTAAGACAACGCCCCCTAAGATAGTTGCTTCTGGATAAGCATCTGGCAACCATGATGAAAAAGGAATGGCTGCTGCATTAACTAGAAATCCAACCAAAATAAACCAAGTACTTAAATTTTGAGTAGCAAAGTGAGTAAATTCAATACTACCAGTACCATTGATATGTAAAATAATACCAGCCAACAAAATAAGTCCACCCGCAATATGTACCAAAATATATCGTTTAGCCGCAGCCATTGACTTAGATGTTTTGTTAGCAAGTATTAAGAAGGTAGAAAACACAGCCATTAATTCCCAAAACATATAAAGAGAAAATAAATCGCCTGAAAAAACAACACCTAAAGCGCTACCAACATAGACTAAAGTACTAACAAATTCTAATGATTTCTTTTGGTAGTAACCATATACCATAGCGGCAAACGAACTTAATGTAAAAATATAACCAAACGCTTTACTTAATTTATCAACACGCAAAATGCTGAGGTCGTAATGTAAAAATGGTAGTGTTTCAAGTGTTCCTGGTACTAAATTGTGAATAATAAAAAATGAAATAGCTGGAATAATAATAGCAACTATATTTCTTAGATGACCTTTTAAAAAAGGTAAAATAATAGCACCCGCAAAAAATAAAAATGCTGGATTGGATTTAAATAATATCTCGATCATAATAATCTTCCTTTACTTTTAAAAAAAGCCCTAAGCCTTTTGCTATTAAAATACAAACTAAACAAGAGAAAAAACCAAGTAATCCAAAAAAACCAAAATATGAATCTAAACTATGATCTCCAAAATGGCCATGGCGTTCAATAAACAGTTCTAATATTAAAAAGAAAACACAAACACCCCAGAGGAGTCTCCATAATAACGTTTTAGTAGATTCTTTATCAAAATAGCCAGGATCAGATGATTGATTCATTTGCTTACTCCTACTGCAATTTTTGCAAAATTTAAAAATAGTTCAGGATAGATAAATAAGATAACAGTTCCAATAGCTGTAATGACTGGCGGTAGTAAAGCAGCTAAAGGAGCCTCTTTAATTTTATTTGGAAATTGAGAATCTTCTTCTTTACAAAAGAATGCATTATAAACAATCGGAAAGAAATAGGCAGCATTTAATAATGAGCTAATTAAATAAATAATTAGAATCCATAATCGTCCAGAACCCATAGCTCCTAAAACCATATACCATTTACTGATAATCCCTCCAGTAAGAGGTAACCCAATAACACTCATAGAGCCAATTAAAAAAGCAATCATAGTAACTGGCATTTGTTTTCCAATTCCAACCATTTGTGAAATATATTTTTTTCCTGTCGCAACAAAAATGGCACCTGCACAAAAGAACAATGTGATTTTGCCAAAAGCATGCATCGCGATATGAGTCATACTACCAACCACTCCAAACGATGTTGCAATACCAGCACCTAAAACAATATAAGACAGTTGTCCAACTGTCGAAAATGCCAATCGTCGCTTTAAATTATCTTGAGTAAGCGCTATCAGAGAAGACACTATCACCGTGATACTAGCAATGACACAAACGATAGTACTTAATGGGGTAGACGATAACAAATCAATACCAAATACACCCGTTAATATACGTAAAACACAAAAGACACCTACTTTTACAACAGCAACAGCATGTAATAGGGCACTAACTGGCGTTGGTGCAACCATAGCACCCGGTAGCCATACATGAAACGGCATCATTCCTGATTTAGCAAAACCAAATATAAATAAGAGAAGTAATACGATTAATAAGGTAGGATCAATAGCTTGTGTAAAAATACCAGCATTTGAAAACGTTAAGGTTCCTGTATTTAAATAGGTTATGATCATGGCAGGTAACGCAAACCCAATAGAAGTAGTGAGAAGAAATGTTAAATATTTTCTACCGCCACCACGTGCTTCAGCATCTTGATGATGGGTAACAAGAGGGTAGGTTGATAAGGATAAAATTTCATAAAATAAATACATTGTTAAGACATTACCTGAAAAAGCAACACCCATAGTTGCTGAAATAGCCAGTGCAAAACAAGCAAAATAGCGTGTTTGAGCATGTTCTTTTAATGGTCTCATATAGCCAATTGAATACAAAGACGTAACAACCCATAAAGAACCCGCGACAAATGCAAACAACATACCAAACCCATCAACTTTAAAAAATAAAGGTAATCCAGGAAGCACTTCAGCAATATGATAGGTAAAGGTATTACCAGCTAATACCCATTTAGCCATTTTAAATAATAAAACAATATTGATAGCCGCTGTAATAAAGGTCCAGGCTTCACGTAAATTTTCATTTTTCTTAGTAAAAAAGACAAATACTGATCCTATAAAGGATACAAGTACAATTGAAGCTGGTAAAAATGATGTCATAGTTTGCATGTTAGTTTCCTGTTATAAAAAATTCTTAATAAAAGGGTGGATAAGATACGTAACAATATCAGCCGTATATAAACCAATACCAATTAATAAACCAGCCGTTGTTAGTAACGGTATTAACATAGTTAGTGGCGCTTCATCACGGTTTATTTTAGGATGGTGATGATTAGGTTCTTCACTAGGTAATGCTTGAAAATAACCTACTTCGATAATTCTAAAAAATAAGACAGCATTAACTAAACTAGAAATAAGTAAGGCAACTAAGAACGCCCATGCAGACGCTTCATAGGCACCTGAAATTAAATACCATTTACTAAAGAATCCACAGGTTGGAGGAATTCCAATCATTGAAAAAGCTCCGATAAGAAAACCAACCATAGTAATTGGCATTTTAGTGAAAATACCTTTCATAGAACTTAAAGAAGCATCACCTACTTTATAAATAATGCAACCAATAGCCAAAAATAAACAAAGTGTCATAAACCCATCAGCAATAATATGATAGGAAGCCCCTGTAAAACCATTAGCATTACCAAGCCAAGCACCACCAACCATATAACCAATTTCTGCTACAATTAAGTAGGTTAACATCCGTTTAAGATTATCTTGACGAAGCGCTAAGACCGATCCTGCTAAAATAGCAATAACTGCTAATGCCACTATAATATGTTGCCACTGTAAAACATTAAAAATGTAATCATAATTAAAGACAGATGTCATCATACGAAGCATGACATAAACTGATACTTTGGTCATAAGTGGTGCTAATAAACAACTAGTGGATGTAGGCGCATACGTATAGGCGTTTGGTAACCAAGAATGGAGTGGGAACAAAGCCATCTTAGTCCACATCCCAATCATGATAAATAAAAATGCAGCAAGTACTGTATAAGAGTAAGTATTACTGCTAAGAATGACGGAAATATCTGCCATATTTAATGAACCCGTATTAATTAATAAATAGCCAACACCTAACAAATAAAAACAAGCTCCTATCGTACCCATAATCAAATAATTAAAAGTAGCAATATAAGCACGACCACCACTAAGTGCTAACAAGGCATAACTGGTTAAGGCAGAAATTTCGAGTAGAACATATAAATTAAACGCATCACCCGTTAAGGTAATGCCTAACAAACCTGTAACAAGTAATGTAAATAGTGAATAAAAATGAGGTATTTTATCACCTAGCTCTTTGATAATGTCATGTTTTGAATAGATAGCAACTAGAAATGCAACGACACATATCATTAAGACAATGAGCGCGTTGAGGTGATCAATTGCATATTCAATACCAAAAGGAGCCGGCCAATTACCAAATACATAACTAATGGGACCTACGGTAACAACTTGTTTTAAGCAAATAAAAGCAAAGATACTAGATAACGCAAAGGTGATGATTGTAAGTAACCATGACACTCGAGGTTGATATAACCCAATAATAGTTATAAATAATGCTGAGATAAGTGGAATTACTACAATTAATGCTGGTGCTTGTTCGATCATGATAGTGTCTCCAAAATTTCATCTTCATGAAGGCTCTTATGTTCACTATAAACACGTTGAGTTAATGCTAACCCTAAACCGAGTGTTGCAACACCAACTACAATAGCCGTTAACATTAAAATTTGTGTTAATGGATTAGCATAATCCATATTATTAATCGTTTGATGAATAGGATGATGATGCTCATCATAGGCTTGTTTAATGATAGGAATACTAGCTCCTTTCTTAGCACCCATCGAAATATAAAATAAAATGATACCCGTTTGAAAAATAGCCATACTAATTAATTTTTTAACAAGGTTACTAAGCGCTAACATACCCCATAAACCTAACATCATGATAATGACAACAATAATATAATTATAATAATTAATAATAAATTCCATGATTATAACCCTTTATCAAAACGACCGTTCGAAGATAAACTTAAATAAATACCATACATACTAACCATAACCGTTAAGGCAACCCCAATTTCAACCCCTAACATTGCATGTGATCGTGCCATAATGGTATCCGTTGCTGGTAAAATTTTATGTAAAACACTGTAATCTAAAAAGTTTCCACCAAGGAAAAAGCAAATTACTCCAATACCTGCATAAATAAGAACACCTAAGGAAACAAGTAGAATAATTTTCTTTTCAGAAAGAATTGATAACGCTTTTTTGAAATTATAAGATACTGCCAGTAAAATCAAACTAGCACCTAAAATAACCCCGCCTTGAAAACCACCACCAGGACTATAATGACCATGAGCCACAACATATAAAGCAAATAACTGCATAAACGGAACCATTAAATGACTTGCTGTTTTGATAATTAAACTATCTACTTCTTGGTGCGGAGGTGAGATTAGCTCAGTAGTGGGTGGGGTGGTAGCAGCATTTTTAGTTTTTGATTTACGGATTCTTAAAAGAGAAAAGATACCAATAAAAGCAACAAAAACAACACAGGTTTCAAACATGGTATCAAAGCCTCTATAATCAGCTAAAACGCTGGTAACTACATTAGGAACATGAGTTTGATCAATTGAATTTTCGATATAATAAGATGACAAATGTGTATTAGCAGGGGATCCAGCATCTCCCCATTGAGGAAGATCCGTAACCGTTTTTAAAAGTAAAACACCTACCACACACACAACAGCAAACATAAACAATTGTTTCAAAAGTCGATTCTTTTTGAACGTATCAATTCGAGTCGTACTGTAAATGGTTGAGACAAGAAAGACTGTTCCAACACCAGCACCGACGGTAGCTTCTGTAAAGGCAACATCGATAGCTCCATTACAAGCCCAAACAACACACATTAAAAAACTATAAGCACCAAATACAATAACAGAACCCATTAAATCTCTAATAAATAATGCTAAAACAGCACATAACAAGATAAGACTTAATGAAATAATATCAAATCCAAGTATCATGACTTATCCTTATCTTTTGACCAATGCTCAACCCCAGCCGATGATGCAGCATCCATTATGGCATGAGTCGCTGTTGGACTACCAATAAAAACAAAAGCAATAATAACAAAAAGCTTAAAAGCAACATTAAATGACGCTAAATCATAGTGAGAATAATCAAGGTAATATAAAGCACACCCTAAAATGATCAGAATCGTTGATAAGGTATCTGCTTTACCAGCCGCATGAGCACGAGAATAAAAGTCAGGTAATCGTAAAATACCAATACTTGTACCAAAGAAAAAGAAAAGCCCTAAGATAATTAATACAATGGCTACAAGGGTCATGACGATGCTCCAGAATCAGGACTTAATGTTTTATTATGCTGATAGAACTTTGCTGTACATACAGCTGCAATATAATTAAGTAGACCATAACCAATAGCAATATCAACAAACATATCAAGCCGACTAAATATAAGACCAGCAATCACAATTAAATTAATACATTTGGTTCCAATAACATTAATACTAAGAAGTCTATCAATAACAGTAGGACCTTGCACAGCACGTATAAATACTAACACCATATTAATCAGCAAAAATAAACCAGCACCGTATAAAAATGGTATCATTTTGAAATCCTCTCATTAAAAACCTTAGCAACCTTAGATTCCATATCACCTGGTAAACCAGACGCAACCTCATCTGTCAGTGCATGAATAAGAAACTCAGAATCTGATATTCTTACTGTTACTGTTCCAGGTGTTAGAGTAATTGAGTTAGCTAAAATAAATTTAGAAAAATCCTTTTTTAATGATGTTTTAAATGTAACAAGTTGAGGATTAATACGTGATTTAATATTAGGAGATAAAGAAATCTTGATAACATGAATATTAGATTTAACGATTTCAATTAATAACCAAAATAAATAGGGGATAAAGTTAAATATTTCACCTAATCGTGCAGGAAATGACTTTTTCGGAGATTGAATAAGCATGTTACCAAACCATAAGGAAACAATGGTAATGGAAATAATACCAAGCACAACATGAAACATGTCAAATTTTCCAGACATTAAAAACCAGAATGGAACTAATAAAATAAAACTAGTAATAAATTGCACTGATTCCCTCAATTATTTTGATAAAAATAAAAAGATTTGAAAATAGTAATGATAGAGATACGTTTAGTCAAGAAAGATAAAGAAATATAAAGTGAACATTTAATGCTAAGCAATAATCATTGTCAGTAAATTTAAGAATTTGATATAGTGACATAATGAGTCTATTTAAACTTTTTACAGATAAAAAATATTTTTGGGTAATATTTGCTGTTATTGTTGGGGGATGGTTAGCTCATGCCATTTGTGGCTATTTCTTTTTAGGATTTAGAGTTTGGGATACAGCTTTGCATGTCCAGCCTGTTTTACATTGGACACTATATGGAGAATATATTGATAAATTTTTACATGGGGGCGTTCATCCATTTGTAAATCACTTTAGACCTATTTTGTTACTATTAGCCCCATTTTTTTATGTCTGGAAATCAATGCTTGTTATTCATATTGCAAAGGTAATAGCGTTTGCAAGTTGTCCTTTAATATTTTTGTATTATGGTAAAAAATTTGGATTACAAAAGTTAGCCTTTGCTATTCCTGTATTATGGCTTATTCATGATGTTTTAATTACAGCTATGTATGCTGGAAACCAAGCGACAGCTTTAGCACTTCCTTTTATTGTTTTGGCGTTTATGTTAGCAATGAATAGATCCTATCGAGCCATGTGGATCCCCTTAATATTATTATTGTTTTTTAAAGAGAATTTGGCGTTGGTATGGATTTGTTTAGGGATGTTTTTGATTGTGGAGCACAAACAATGGAAACTTGGATCATTGATAGTAGGAATGGGATTAATAATAGGTTTTACAATTTATTTTGTAGTAATTCCAGGTTTTACAGAAGGTGTGATGCAGCACAGTGTTGATTCCTTTAAACCATTGGATTACATAGGTGAAAAAATGATGATGTTAATTAGAGCCTATTTAGCAATGGGATTTTTTATTTTTTTTAGACCCCAAGCGTTGTTATATACATTACCCGCTTATGGAATATATTTAGTAGGTGGACATAGAGTTTATTCAGCCTTTTTTTTAGGAGCGCATACTCATGATTTTCCGACAACAATTTTATTTTGTGCCGTTTTTTATTTACTATATAAAACAGTAAAAGAAGACTCTCGTTTTAAGATTGAAAGAAAGGATCATAGACGTTATCTAAAAACATGTTTAGTGATCATGTTTTTATTTTGTATAGCTAAAAATCCTTATTTTCGGATAGCTTATGAATCTGTAACATACCCTGTTGCTCATCAAATTAGAAATACGGTAATAAATATACGAGAAACAATCAAGGCAGATGATCAGATTTATGTATCAGGGGCTATAATGGATTTATTTATAAAATATAGAAATATTCATCCCTTCGCATTAAGTCATGGTCATCATAGATTCCCCTATTTAGAATCAGAGTCATTTACAATTATTTTTCCTACCCATTCAAAATTGTCATTATTAAAATCAGATTTTCTAAATCACTATATTGCAATGCTACAAAAACATGATGCAAAAGGTTTGTGTGATCTAAATATTTACAATGAATCAGAAGAGAACGAAGTATTTGTTGTGAATTATAACAAGCCATTACCCAAAACAGATCAAGCAGAATTAATGGCATTTTTCGACCAGTATTAAAGTGCTAAAAGCCTGTAAGTATGTATCGTGATATAATAATCTAATGTTTTCTTTCGACTTATCATTTTGGTTTTTAATAGGCATTTTAGGACAAATTTTATTTGGAGGTCGTTTTATTGTTCAATGGATTTATTCCGAATATAAAAAAGATAGTGTTTTTCCAGTATCATTTTGGTATTTAAGTTTATTAGGTTCTATATTGTTGTTAGCTTATTCGATTCATATTCAAGATATTATTTTTACAGCAGGTTTTAGTTTAAATATGTTAATTTATGTTCGTAACTTAATGTTAAGAAAAAAGAAAGTAAAAGAGCAGTAAGTATTAGCGTTTTTTAATACGATAAGGCATTGTATCCGTTACTTTATTGAGGACATTAGATAGAATTTCTAACATAAAACCAAAGGCTAAACAAAAGAAACTAAGCAAGACTCCAATAAGAGAAAAGAAGAATACAGGTCTTGTTCCCATATCGATAGCAAAAAGAAATTTTTCAATACAGACATAAAGCAGTAAACTAAATGCTGCCAAAAATATCCATAAACTAATATATCCAAATAAATAAATAGGACGTTGTTTAAAGGAGTATTGAAACCAAAGTAAAATAATATCAAATAAGACATCTAGAACACGAGAAAGGCCATAATGGCTTTTGCCAGTAGTCCGAGGAGCGCTCGAGACAGCAACATCCTGAACGCTACCACCACGAATCCAAATTAAGACAGGTAAAAAGCGATGTTGGCCCGATCGAAGTGGAATATCTCGAAGCAAATCCCCATTAATACACTTAAAGCCCCCCATATCTTTGGTAGGGCAGCCGGTAATACTTCGAAGTAAAAAATTAGCTAATTTACTAGGGATTTTTCGGGTAAAAAAAGTTTCAGTACGTTTGGTTCGAACACCTGAGACGCAATCTATACCTGTTTTAGCAATATCAAGCAATAAAGGGATTTCTTCAGGTAAATTTTGCAAATCGCTATCAATAATAATGATATGCTCTCCACATGAATGTTGAATTCCTGCGTAAATGGCAGCTGTTTGACCCGTATTACGGGTCAGAGGTAAGACTTTTAATTCTGAAATCGTGCTTTGGTTTAAAATAGCAAGGGTTTTATCTGTGGATCCATCATCGATAATAATAATTTCAAAGGTACAGTGTAATGCTGCACAAACATCATAAACGCGTTGCAAAAATTCCTGAGCACACCCTTCTTCATTATGCATAGGCGATACAACACTTAAAAATATTGATGAAGACATAATCATAAGTGTACCGATAAATGTAAAAAAGGTTTAGTAAATTTTAGTTATTAATGCAAATTAAATAAAAAAATAACCTACCTTTAAAAAATGCTATCATTTATACTACTATATCAACTATGGCACTTTCAGATAATGATTTAAAACAGATAAAAGAGATTCTCAAACGAGACCCATCTGCTGTCGAATATTATATTTTTGATGCGATGTGGTCCGAGCATTGTTCTTACAAAAGTAGTAAACCTATTTTAAAGCGATTGCCTACCAAAGCTGAATCAGTTGCATTAGGTATCGGTGAAGATTCGGGTATTATTCGGTTTCATGAGCATGATGGCGAGAGTTATTGTATTGCTATTTCTCATGAATCCCATAATCATCCATCACAAATTTTACCTATAGAAGGTGCGGCAACAGGGGTAGGGGGTTGTGTTAGAGATGTGTATTGTATGGGAGCCGACGTGATTGGGGTTTTAAATTCCCTTCATTTTGGTGTGAAAAACGGTTCTGATAATTTTTTTGTAGAAGAAATAGAAGAAAAAGTGATTCAAGGAATTGCTGATTATGGCAATCCCTTAGGTGTACCTGTATTAGGTGGAGAGACTCTTTATCATCCTAGTTATAATGATAATTGTTTGGTAAATGTGGCTGCCTTAGGATTGATCAAAGAAAAAAATATTATTCATTCTTATGTACCTAAGCAGGCTGAAAGTGAGCCATATGAAATTATTTTATTTGGTAAACCAACAGACTCAACAGGGTTTGGAGGTGCTAGTTTTTCATCAGATACCTTAGATGAAGATAATAAAGAAACCAATGTAGGGGCAGTTCAAGTACATGATCCTTTTTTAAAACGAGTTTTTGTGGAAGCTATTAAGGCGTGTCTAAGATATCTTGAAGAAAACAAGATAGAGATTGGATTTAAAGATTTAGGTGCAGGTGGGATTGCTTGTGCTACATCAGAGTTAGCCGTCGCTGGAGGGTTTGGTGTTGCCTTAGATTTAGATAAGGTATTAGTTTCAGATCCACGGTTAAAACCAGAAGTTATTGCCTGTTCAGAAACACAAGAGCGGTTTGCTATGGCCGTACCAGCTACACACACTCAGGCCATTTTGGATATATTTAATAAACAGTTTCAAATACCAGATTTACATCCACAAGCAGGCGCAAGTTGTATTGGGGTGGTAACAAAAGAGAAAACATACAAGATTAACTATCAATCAAATATCGTTTGTGATTTAGATGTTGCAACAATTACTACCGAAGTGCATGCAGACCGGCATTCAGAGCCAAGAATAATTGAAAAAGAAGCTACTATAAAAGCTGAGTTAAATAAAAATGTATCACTAGAAGAAATTTGTAATACGTATTTAAACTCTAAATTAAATGCATCTAAACGATATGTATATCGATTTTTTGACAATGCGGTTAAAGGAAATACGGTGATTTATCCAGGAGAAGCAGACGCTGTTGTGATTAAGCCAATTCCAAATTCAAATACAGGTTTAGCTGTATCCATGGATAGTAATTTATATGGCAATACAGATCCTTATACAGCGGGGGCTTATGCTGTTAGTGAATCCATTCGAAATATTATTAGTGTAGGAGCAAAACCATTAGCGTTAACTGATTGTTTGAATTATGGAAACCCTGAAAAGCCAGCTGTATTTTTTGATTTTGAGCAAGGTGTTGATGGGATTCGTGATGCAGCAAATCAGTTAAGTTTTCACGAATCAGATCCTATTCCGATTATTTCTGGAAATGTTAGTTTTTATAATGAATCTAAGCAAGGAAATGCCGTTGTGCCATCCCCTGTTATTTGTGCTGTAGGAAAGATAGATGATATTGCAATGGCAAAGACAAGCCAGTTATTTAAAGACACCTTAACGCTTGTAAAAATAGGAAAACGATACGAAGAATTTGCACAGACACAGCTAGAACCCTATTTAAGTGAATATAGTTCGGTTGCACCTCAAGTAAGATTTGATCAAGAGAAAAAACAAAATGAATTAGTATTAGATTTATATAAGCATAATTTAGTAGAAAGTTGTCATGATATTTCGATGGGAGGCGTATGGGTAAGTGTTATAGAGATGGTCTTAGGAGAAAGAGGGAAGCCATTTGTTGGTTTAGAGCTTGATTTATCGACATCAAAACAGATTTTAGCAGATTTATTTTCTGAAAATGGTGGTTATGTAATAGCGACTCATAACATAGATGCTGTAAAACAGCGCTGTGAGCAACAACAAATAGATATCGATGTCATTGGAAATACGATTAGCAATAAGCAATTAAGATTAAAGACAGCATCAGAAACAATTCAATGGAATTTAGATGACATGTCACAGCAATGGAATCAGTTTAACCCCTAATGGGATTGTCATTAACATCTGATGTTCAGTACATTAAAGGTGTCGGGCCAGCGATAGGTCAGTTATTAAATAAATTAGGGCTATATACATTAAAAGATTGTTTGATTTTCTTTCCAAGAGAGTATGACGATAGACGAAAATTACCCTGTGTCAAAGAAGTTGAATGTGGTGATATGGTTACGATTGTTTTAACGATCGAGTCCATGAGTGACAAAAAAATTAAAAAAGGGTTACATGTGATTGAAGCAGTAACCTTTGATTCTTCAGATTGGATGAAAGCAGTTTGGTTTAATCAGGCTTACCTATTAAAAGTACTAAAACCAGGCTTAAAATTATTAGTAAAGGGGAAGGTAGAAACAAATTTATTTACCTACATGCCACAAATTAATGTATCAGAAACAGAGATTTTACGATCTGTGGATGATATTAAAAAAAGTACCGGTGTTATTATCCCAATCTACAATTTAACCGCAGGTTTATATCAAGCTCAAATACGAGAGATTATCAAGCAGGCATTTATGACAGGGAAAACATTGATACAAGATAATCTTAGTAATCATATTAAACGAGAGCATAATTTAATGGAATTATTGCCTGCTATTACTGAAATTCATTATCCAACATCAGTTGAAAATTATAAAAAGGCACGATATCGTATCGTTTTTGATGAATTCTTTTTTTATCAACTACGATTAGAAAAACAGCGTATTCAGCATAAGCAAATCGCAAAAACAACACCCTTAGTAATAACACAATCCTTAATCAATCATTATTATCAAGCCTTACCTTATAGTTTAACTAACGCACAGAATAAGGTGATCCATGAGATACTTGAAGATTTAAGAAAGCCTGTCGCCATGAACCGCTTAATTCAAGGAGATGTTGGTTCCGGAAAAACGGATGTTGCTATTGTAACGCTATTAGCGGCTATTGAAGCAGGAAAAAATGGAGTATTAATGGCGCCAACAGAAATTCTTGCAACACAGCATTATCTAAAGATAAAAGGGTTGTTAGAACCATTTAATGTTCAATGTACCTTATTAAAAGGAAAGATGAAAAAGCGAGAAAAAGAGGAATCCTTAGCTGTTATAGAGTCATCAGAAGCTTGTATTATTATTGGAACCCATTCGTTGATAGAGCAGTATGTAGCCTTATCAAATTGCGGGGTGATGATTATTGATGAACAACATCGATTTGGGGTCATGCAGCGGATTAAGTTACAAGATAAAGCCAATAATCCACATTGTTTATTTATGACAGCAACGCCTATTCCACGTTCGTATATGTTAACGTGTTTTGGTGATTTAGATAAATCGATTATTGATGAGTTACCACCAGGCCGAGTAAGGCCGGTAACATCGTTAGTAACAGATGAGTTTTTACCACAGATTTATCAAAAGTGTGTAGAAAGGTTACGATTAAAAGAACAAGTTTATATTGTATTTCCACTTGTAGAAGAGTCAGAAAAAGTTGATTTAAAATCGGCTGTAGATGGCTTTGAATCAATTGATATTATTTTTAAAGAATATCAGGTAGGGTTAATTCATGGTCGAATGAAACCAGACGAAAAAAATGAGATTATGAAAGAATTTAAAGACAATAAAATACAAATTTTAGTATCAACAACAGTGATTGAGGTTGGGGTAGATGTTCCCAATGCAACTATCATGGTGATTCAGGATGCTGATCGATTTGGATTATCTCAGTTACATCAATTAAGAGGACGGATAGGTCGTGGAGGTAAGCAGTCCTATTGTTTTTTGATATCAAAAAGTAATAGTGATCAGGCAAAAAAAAGATTTAAGGCTATTACAGATACAGCCGATGGGTTCAAGATTGCTGAGTATGATCTGAAAATTCGTGGCCCTGGAGATGTATTAGGAACCAGACAGGCTGGTCTTCCTCAATTTCAGTTAGCAGACTTATTAAGAGATGAACAGGTCTTATTATTAGCAAGAAAAGTAGCTAAGCAAGTTTTAAAAGAAGACCCAGAATTAAGTTCAGATGGTTATCGATCTTTAAAAACGCAGTTAGAGAGTTTTGCTGATACCATGATCGGACAACATTTAAATTAATTATGAGAATCATAAGTGGCAAATATAAAGGGCGAAAGTTAACGTTTACTACAAATAAGCAGTTTAGACCGACTCAAGATCGTATTAAAGAAAGTATGTTTAATATAATTAACAGTTACTGTGATGGAGCGCTAGTATTAGATGCGTTTGCTGGATCTGGATCTTTAGGCTTAGAAGCTTTATCTAGGGGGGCAAAACATGTTGTTTTTATAGATAAATGTGTTGATTATATAAAAGAAAATATAAGTTGGATTGAAGAAAAAGAGGCTGTTAGTTTTTTGAAAGCATCAGCTATATCCTATCTTAAAAAAACAGATTTAAAATTTGATTTAATTTTTTTAGATCCACCATGGGAACAGCCGGAGTTATTTGATCTTACGTTGAAGGCTATTTTTGATTTTGATATACTAAATTCTAATGGAGTCATCGTTTGTGAACATAAAAAGAAAATGATAGAGTTTGATACATATAATTGTATCAAACAAGTTACGTATGGCCAGAAAATGATTAGTTTAATAAAGGGAAATCAATGAGCAAAAAAGCATTATATCCAGGGAGTTTTGATCCTATTACATATGGGCATTTAGATATCATTAAACGAGCATCAGAAATTTTTGATGAACTGACAATTGCTATTGTGGATAACCCAGATAAAAGTCCATTATTTTCAATCGAAGAACGTAAAGAATTGATTATGAATGTTATTGAAGCGGATAATGTACGGATCGATTCATTTAAGGGATTATTAGTTCAGTATGCAACAGATAATGCATTTCAAACGATTATCCGTGGATTAAGAGCGGTATCAGATTTTGATTATGAATTTCAAATGTCATTAACAAATAGACGGTTAGGAGAAAATATTGATACGATATTTTTTATGACTGACGAAAAATATTCATATTTAAGTTCTAGTATTGTTAAACAGGTATGTCGTTATGGCGGAGATATTTCATCGTTTGTACCTGAAGAGGTATCTTTATCATTAAAGGAAAAACTAAAATGAGTAAATTATTAGGATTATTAGATGTACTAGAATCAAAAATTTTAGAGGGAAAAAAAGTACCTTTAACAGAAAAAGTAATGGTTGATGAAGATGAAGTAATGAGTATTCTTGATAAGATAAGATCGGTATTACAATCGGATGATGTTATCCAAAATAATATTCAAATTAAACCAGTGAATGAGTTTTCATCAGCCGATAATCAAGCAAGTCTAGATGCTGAAAAAAATAGTGAGATTGAAAAAGCCAAAAAGATCAAAGAAGGTGCTCAGGAATATGCTCAATATATTTTAAGTAATTTACAACTAATTGTAACAAAAATGCAAAATAATTTAGTTAAACTAGAAAAGAATATTGAGGGAGGAAGAAAAGTTATTGAAGAAAGAAATAGTATAGAGGAAGATTTAAAACAAGAAGTATTAGAAAAGGAGATATTAAATGACCCGATTTGATGGACGAAATAATAATGAAATGAGACCAGTATCATTTACACGCAAGTTTACAAAATATTCACCAGGATCTGTCTTGGTATCGGTAGGTGATACCAAAGTTATCTGTACAGCATCTATCGAAGAAAAAGTACCCCGATTTTTAAAAGATCAAGGAAAAGGGTGGTTAACAGCCGAGTATTCAATGTTGCCAGGATCATCTCAGCAACGTATATCACGAGAGGTATCAAGAGGAAAGCCATCGGGACGTACCAGTGAGATACAGCGACTAATTGGTCGTTCATTACGATCGGTCATGAATCTAGAAGCCTTAGGGGAGCGAACCATTTATATTGATACGGACGTTATTCAGGCGGATGGTGGTACACGAACGGCTTCGATTACGGGAGGGATGTTAGCGTTAAGTGATGCTGTTGATTATTTATTACAAGAAAATAAAATTACTGAAAATCCAATTAAAGAATGGCTAGCGGCGGTAAGTGTGGGTGCTCAAAATGGACAATTAATTACCGATTTATGTTATGTAGAAGATTCGGATGCTGATTTAGATATGAATGTGGTAATGACAGAATCAGGAAAGTTAATTGAAATTCAAGGAACAGCAGAAAAAGAAGCTTTTTCAAGAGATGATCTTAATGCATTATTAGATATGTCAACGGAGGCTGTTACATATTTAATTTCTATGATGAAAGTAAATGAAGTCGTTAATTAATGAATTTGAAATAACGGAAAAACATTATAAAACTCTCATTAAACAAGGTTTAGACAATTTACCGTATGAAACGGGGGGGTTTTTGGGCGGAAAAAATGGCCAGATACAAGCTATTTTACCTACCTTTAATAAAGATTGGGACGAAAACAAAGATGTCTATGCTTTAACTAATGAGGACATACACCGTGCTCATACATTTTTTGAAAAGCACGGGCTTACTTATTATGCGGTATATCATACCCATCCTAATGGGATTCCGTATCCATCAGAAGCTGATATTGCAACAGGGCAACAATATCATTTTATTTTGAGTTATAAAGACGATAAATTTGTAACTTTTAATTGTTTTCGTATTGATAATAAAGTACCAACACAACTTCCTTTGATTGTTATTCCTGATAAAGGGTTTGAGTCTAAAGAATTAAAAAAGAAAGTAAATTTAAACGCTAAAACAATAAACCAAGAAACAATTTGTGATGAAGAAGATTTAAATGAGCGGATGCATAATATTTTGGATGATAAACCTAACACGTATAAAAAAATGAAACCTAAAGATGGGGAATTAAATTCAGATTTTAGTACATTTGCTTAGCGCTATGTTAAGATACTAGTAAGTAAGCTTAACAAGTTTCGAATCCGCTACAAAAGCACCAAAAGGAATAAGTGACGCAATAAAAACGCCGATACTTAATGGCGTATTAATTTTTTTTTGTTGCCATAAATAGAATAAAATAAAACAAAAAATAAGGGTTAATATGCCATGTCCCATACCCAGTACTTTATTGACCATCATAATCCCAAAACCATATTTTAAAGGCATGCCAATAAACAGTAGTAATAAATAAGAGATACCTTCTATTAAAGCAATAATACGTAAATGATAGAGGGTGATATGTATCATAAGATTAATGATTTTCTGATTGAATCCAAGTACCACTTTTTTGGTTCATGATAATATCATCTAAGGATAGACTAGGGTGACGACCATGAGCAATGACAACAGGAATACCATGTTCATGACATGTTTTTGCTGCAATGAGTTTAGATTTCATACCACCTTTTCCTTTAGCATCATAAGCATCTAAGGTTTGATCAATTAAATCATCTGAGATTGATGTTAACTGAGAGATTAGTGAAGCATCCTGATGTTTGGTAGGATCTTTATCATAAACCCCTTCAGTATCAGTTAAAAATACCACTAAATCAATAGGAATAAGCTGAGCAACAATACTAGTTAAGATATCATTGTCACCAAATTGAATTTCATCGGTAGCGACACTGTCGTTTTCATTAATAATAGGAACAATTTTTTTAGCTAATAAGTTTTCAAGTGTATTCGTCACATTATGACGTTTTTCATCATGATCGGTTACATCTTTAGTGAGTAAAATCTGACCAATTGGAATACCATGCTGGCTAAAAAATTGATGATATTCTTTAAGTAGTAAAATTTGACCCACGCTAGCAGCAGCCTGTTTTTCAGGAATAGTAGTAGGTGAAAGAAGTAATGTCTCAGAACCCGATACAATGGCTCCCGAGGAGACGATTATACAATTAAGGTGATGATTATGGATAAGATCAGCAATTTCAGCAGTAAGACGACGTAAATTATTTAAGTCTAGCTGATTGGATTCATTCGTTAAAATTTTGGTCCCAATTTTGATGATAATTGTTTTCATGATTCTTGACTCATTGTTAAAATTAATTTTATTAAAGAAGATATACCATGATTTGTAAATGCTGAAACCGGTAATAAAGACACCTGCTGATGTTTAAAAAACGCTACAATAGCATTTTCAGTATCTGAATCAATAAGATCAGCCTTTGATAAGAGTATGATAGAAGGTTTTTCTAGTAAAGAATAAGAACTTTCTTTAAGTTCATGCAGCATTATTTGGTAATGTTCCCAGACAACATCAGGAGATGGATCTGCAGGAACCAGATGAATTAAGATACGAGTTCGGTCGATATGTCTTAAAAAATCAGCTCCAAGCCCTTTCCCTTGACTTGCCCCTTTAATTAAACCAGGAATATCAGCCAAGATAATTTCCCGATCATCTGTTTTTAAGGTACCTAGATTAGGATGGAGCGTTGTAAATGGATAATCACCAATTTCTGTATTAGCATTGGTTAACATTTTTAATAAACTTGATTTACCAGCATTAGGAAGGCCAATAAGACCAATTTCTGCAATAAGACGTAACTCTAAGCGTACGGTTAATTGTTCACCAGGCATACCGGGTTGAGAATGTTGAGGAGATCGATTCACAGAAGATGAAAACACCGAATTTCCCTGGCCTCCTTTACCACCTTGAGCAACAATAAACGTATCATCTTGTTTAGTTAAATCATGTAATAAGTTATTATCGTCATCATAAATTTGAGTTCCAATAGGAAGGTTAACGATAAGATCACGTCCAGCTGGACCTGATTTCTTTTTTCCCATTCCTTGATGGCCATTTTCAGCTTTATAAATTTTGTTAGTTTTTAAATCAATAAGCGATTGAACTTTATGCGTTGCTTGAAAGATAACCGATCCACCGTTACCACCTTTGCCACCATCAGGGCCACCCATAGGAACAAACTTTTCACGACGAAAGCTTGTAGCCCCAGCACCACCATCGCCTGCTTTAAGCGTTAAAGTGGCTTTATCAACAAATTGGTTCATTGAGTAATAACGTGTACCAGTTTTTTGTTATCTTGAATAGTTTTATATTCAACCGTACCATCAATTTTTGAAAATAATGTATAGTCAGTACCTATTCCAACATTAATACCAGCCTTAAATTTAAGACCACGTTGTCGGATAATAATATTACCAGCTTTGACAGTTTCGCCCCCAAACTTTTTAACGCCTAAACGTTTGGACTCACTCTCTCTACCGTTTTTTGAACTTCCTTTTCCTTTCTTATGTGCCATCTTAAACTCCTAAAATATTATGATTTTTTTTCTGAACTAGTCTTTTTTTTACTAGCCGATGTCTTAGAAGCTGTTTTAGTTGCAGCTGTTTTTGATTCTTTTTTCTTTACCTCTTTTTTATTAGACGTTGGTTTAGAGGTTTTTTTATCATCAGTTGATTTTGCACTTGATGTCGACGAAGACGATCCAATAGATGTGATTTTAATTGTAGTATAGGTTTGTCTATGACCTTGTTTCTTTTTATAACCTGTTTTTGGCTTAAATTTAAAAACACGTACTTTTTTATCAACTTCATTAGCTAATATTTCAGCTTTTACATTAAGTTTTACGTAAGGAGATCCAACAGCTAATTTACCATCTTTGGAATGAAGCAAAACACTATCAAAAGTAATGGTTTTACTTTTAGATTCAGGTAACTTTTCAACACTAATAATAGAATTTTCTTCTACTATATATTGTTTTCCACCAGTTTCAATAATAACAAATTCTTCATTTTTAACAGCCAACTTAATAAACCTCCAAAGTAGCAAACATTCTAACAGATAAAATTAGATGTAGAATGAAAAATACATAATTAATTCATAAATGTCAATAAAATAAAGTTTGACTTTTAAATGTTGACTATGATAAATTCTTCTTTTTAAAATGAGCTTAGTTAAAGGCTCGTAGCTCTAATTGGTAGAGCATCGGTCTCCAAAACCGAGGGTTGTCGGTTCGAATCCGACCGGGCCTGCCAAAATATTTTTGAAAAATTAGGTATTATAACAATGGTTACAGCAAAAAAAGATATTAGTCATGTGAAAAAAAGCCCAAGAAAACCAAGCTTTTCGACAAATCCATCCATTGAATTAAAAAAGGTCACTTGGCCAAATCGCGATACACTGATAAAATCTACAGTCTTAATTCTTGCATTAGTCATTATTTTGACTTCATATGTTAGTGGATTAGATTTAATATTTTCAAAGTTGTTCTATATTTTACGAGGACAAGCTTAGGAAAAAAGGAATTAATAAGTGTCAAATACAAATACAGATATTACTAACTCTAATGAAAATCAGATTCAAGATGAATCAGAATCATCAGAAGTTGTATTAGAAAATAATCAGCAAGATACTTCACAGATAGAGACAGATAATGAATCGCAGGAATCAAATGAAAGTAATCAGGCAAATGAGGAAGTTCAGATTAGTTCAGATTTAACTGAGGGAGAAGATACTCTTGAAGAAGATGGCTCTGTAGAAAGTAATTCTGAAGATGCTGAAGATAATCAGGTAAGTAATGATATGTCAGGTATAATAGAAGAGGATAGTCAGGAAGAGAAAAAAGAAGACTTAGAATCAAATGATGTTAAAAAATCCAGTAAGCCAGATAATGCTAATAATTTAAATTGGTATATTGTTCAAACGCTATCAAATTATGAGAAAAGAGTAGAAACACGTGTTCAGCAAATAATAGATGAAGAAAAGTATAAAGAAAAACTTTTTAGAGTGTTAGTGCCAACACAGCAAACGGTAGAATTAAAGAATAATAAGAGGCATGAAAAGGTTACTAAAATATTTCCAGGTTATGTTTTTATTCAAATGGATATTGAAGATGAGTTAGCCTATGAATTACGTCAAATTCCTGGTATTGCTAAGTTTGTTGGGATTGGAAACAAACCAACGCCAGTAGTTGAGGCTGAGATTCTTAAAGTCTTAAGAAAGGTTGGAGATACAAGTAAAGAAATAGATGTTGATTTTGAAGTTGGCGAAGTAATTAAGGTTGTAGATGGTCCTTTCCGAGGATATACAGGGAGTATTTCTGAAATCAATTCATTAAAGGGTAATATTAAAGCAAAAATATCCATATTTGGTAGAGAAACACCAGTTGAATTGGATTTTGAGCAAGTAGAAAAAACAGTTTAGGTGATAAATAATGGGTAAATTAAAACATAAAAAAGAAGTGATGGGGATTATTAAGTTGCAGATACCTGCAGGAAAAGCAACGCCGGCACCACCTATTGGGCCAGCCTTAGGTCAGCATGGTGTTAATATCATGGACTTTTGTAAGGCTTATAATGATCAGACAAAAGATAAAGCTGGATTTTTAATTCCTGTAGAAATATATGTTTATGTTGATCGATCATTTATTTTTGTTTTAAAAACGCCACCTGTAAGTGAGTTGATCAAAAAAGCATTAAAAATAAAATCCGGTTCAGCTACACCAAATACTCATTTTGTGGGTAAATTAAGAAAAGAGCAGGTAGAGGCTATTGCAAAAGAAAAAATGGAAGATTTAAATGCTAATACAATTGAGATGGCATGTAGAATCGTAGAAGGTAGTGCAAGAAGTATGGGAGTAACGGTGCAAAAATGAAACAATCCAAGCAATATAAAGAAAAAAATAAGTTAATCGATAAAACAAAATTTTATAACCCAGATGAAGCAATGGCTTTATTAAAAGAAGTGTCGTATGCAAAATATAATGAATCAGTTGAACTACATTTTAATTTAGGTATAGACCCAAAGCATGCCGACCAGCAATTACGTGGGACTGTAAGTTTGCCAAAAGGGATTGGTAAAAATAAAAAAGTATTAGTTATTGCTGAAGGTGAGGATGCTAATCGAGCAAAAGATAATGGTGCTGATTATGTTGGAAGTGATGATTATATTGAAAAGATACAGGGTGGTTGGTTTGAGTTTGATGTTGTTATATCAACGCCATCATTGATGAAAAAAATTGGACGATTAGGAAAGGTTCTTGGAGCCAAGGGGTTAATGCCAAATCCTAAATTAGGAACAGTAACAAAAGATGTTGGCAAAGCTGTCAAAGAATTTAAATCAGGAAAATTTGAATATAGAAATGATAAAAACGGAATTATTCATATGATTATTGGTAATACATCATTTTCATCAGAAGATTTATTAGAAAACTTTAATTATATCTATGATTTTATTCATAAAATTAAGCCAAATAAATCAAAAGGAACGTATTTTAAATCAATAGCATTGTGTTCAACACAAAGTCCTAGTATATTTATTCAACCTTTAAAGATTAAATGGAAAGAGAATTAAGATGAGTGCTATAGAAAAAAAGAAAGAGATAGTAAAAAATATAGAGACAGAGTTTGCTGATTCAGAGGCGATTATAGTTTCAAATTACAGCGGTCTAACGGTTGGGGATATTACTGATTTAAGACAACGTATCTTTAATGAAGGGTTTTATGTAAAAGTATTACGAAATAGATTAACAAAAAGAGCCTTTGATAATAACAAGTTTGAATATCCAGAAGAGTTACTAACAGGTCAAAATATAGTATTTAAATCAGATGATAATATCGTAGGTTTAAGTAAACTTTTAGTTTCATATCAAAAAGAGTATGAAAACTTTGAGATAAAAGGTGGGGTATTAGAAGGTAATTACATTGATAATAAACAGATTGGCGAGCTAGCAAAGCTACCTTCGAAAGAAGAGCTGATAGCTAAGACAGTTGGGTTAATTAAAGGACCTTTAACTGGATTAGTTGCAACATTGTCTAGCCCTGTTAATGGTTTTATTAATGTATTAAATAACATAAAGAATAATAAATAGGAGGTGAAATAATGGCAGAAGAAACTAAGGTGGAAGAAAAAGAAAAATCAACAGATAATTTGTCAAAAGATTCACAAAAACTAATTGAGCAAGTAAAAAGCATGAGCGTTTTAGAGCTATCAAATTTAGTTAAGGCGTTAGAAGATGAATTTGGAGTAGTTGCAGCCGCTCCTGTTGCTGTAGCCGCAGCACCAGCTGGAGGAGATTCCTCAGACGATTCTGACGAAGCGTCAACAGTAAGCGTTGTTTTAGCTGAAGTTGGAGATAAAAAGATTCAGGTGTTAAAAGCAGTAAGAGAAGTAACAGGTTTAGGATTGAAAGAAGCGAAAGAAATAGTTGATAATGTTCCAAAGAGCCTTAAAGAAGGTCTTACTAAAGAAGATGCAGAAGCAATAAAAAAACAAATTGAAGAGCAAGGGGCGAAAGTAGAGATTAAATAATTGAATAATTATTTTTACTACCTGAAGGATAACATTTTTCTTCAGGTAGTTTATATTATGAGGAGATCATATTTTGACTACGAAACAAAGAGAGCGTGTTAGGCTTAATAAAGAAACAAACAGAGATAATCTTACACCACCAAACCTAATTGATGTGCAAATAGCATCATTTAAGCGTTTTTTGAGTGAAGGAATAAAAGAAGAATTAGCAAATATTTCCCCAATAGTAGGATGTGGCGGGAAATTAGAATTAGAGTTTTTAGATGACTATAAATTTGAAGAACCAGAATATTCTTTTGAAGAATGTCAGGTAAGAGAAGTAACTTATTGTTCAGCTTTAAAAGTGCCAATTAGGTTAACTAATAAGGAAACAGGTGAAGTTATTGATCAAGAAGCTTTGTTAAGTGATATCCCGATGATGTCTCGATTTGGGACGTTTTTGATAAATGGCGCAGAAAGAGTTATCGTAAGTCAATTTGTAAGATCTCCAGGTGTGTATTTTAGAACAAAACAAACATCTGCTATAACATCAAAGCAGTTATATGTAGCTACCATTATCCCTAATAGAGGATCATGGCTTGAGTTTGAATCTGAAAGAGATGATACTATCTTTGCTAATGTTAATAAGCTTAAAAAAGTACCAATAACTGTGCTTTTAGGTGCCTTAGGTTTTACTGAAGAAGAGGTTTTATCAAAAATTGAACATAAAGAATTTTTTATGAAAACCTTGGAAAAGTATCCGATGGAATCAAAAGAAGTATCATTAGTAGAGTTAAATAAAAAATTAAGACCTGGAGATCCTGTAACCGTTGAAGGAGCTAAGACCGCATTAAATAATTTATTTTTTGTTGATACAAAGTATGATTTATCGATTGTTGGGCGATATCGATTAAATAGGCGTTTAGAGTCAGATGTTGATAAAAATATTACTTGTTTAGTTAATGATGATGTTATTAATTTATTAAATCAGTTATTAAAGCTATTGCATGGACAAGGGACTGTAGATGATATTGATCATTTAGGAAATAGACGTATCCGAGCCGTAGGAGAGCAACTTCAAAAACAGATGAGAATAGGTTTAGCTAGGTTAGAACGGTTAGTAAGAGAGCAAATGGCCTTAAAGGGAACAGAAAAAGTAGTTCCTCAAAATTTAATTAACATTAGACCCTTGGTTGCTGTTATGAGAGAGTTTTTTGGAAGTTCTCAGCTGTCTCAATTTATGGATCAAACAAACCCCTTAGCTGAAATGGCGCATAAACGACGATTAAGTGCCTTAGGTCCAGGTGGTTTAACAAAAGAGCGAGCTGGTTTTGATGTTCGTGATATTCATCCGTCTCATTATGGAAGAGTATGTCCAATTGAAACTCCAGAAGGTCCAAATGCTGGATTGATTGGACCATTAGCAACATTTGCAATGGTTAATGAATATGGATTTATTGAAACGCCTTATAAAATAGTTAAAAATGGAAAAGTTACAGAAGAAGTAGTTTCAATATCAGCTGATGAGGAAGATAAGTCCTATATAGCACCTTGGGATGCTATGTTAAAAGGGGACACTTTTAAAAATGATTTAGTAATTGCAAGACATAATAGACAGTTTATTTTAGTTCCTAAAAAGCAAATTGAATATATTGGTGTATCTCCTAAGCAGCTAGTTGGCGTATCTTGCGGATTAATTCCATTTTTAGAGCATGATGATGCAAACAGAGCGTTAATGGGGGCTAATATGCAGAGACAAGCTGTCCCGTTGATTATGCCAGAAAGAGCTTATGTAGGAACAGGGTTAGAGAAAATTATAGCTAGAGATTCTAGTTCTGTCTTATTAGCAAAAGATAAGGGTGAAGTAACACATGTCAGTGGCGATGAGATTATAATTAAGGAAGGAAAAGAAGAGAATGTGTATGCATTACAAAAATTCTTTCGATCTAATCAAAATACATGTAAAAATCAAAAACCTATTGTGAAAATTGGACAAAAAATAAAAAAGCATCAAGTAATTGCAGATGGATCTGCAACAAAAGATGGTGAGTTAGCATTAGGAAGAAATGCATTAATTGCATTATTACCATGGGAAGGGTATAACTTTGAGGATGCTATTGTAATTTCAGATAGGTTAGTAAAAGAAAATGTTTTTACATCTGTTCATATTCAAAAATATGAAGTTGAAGTACGTTCAACAAAGTTAGGTCCAGAAGAAATTACACGTGAAATCCCAAATGTGAGTGAAGATTCATTAAGAAGTTTAGATGAAAATGGCATTGTAAGTATCGGAGCTGAAGTAAAAGCAGGCGACATACTAGTAGGGAAAGTTACGCCAAAAGGAGAATCAGAACCACCCGCAGAGGAAAAATTATTAAGAGCCATTTTTGGAGATAAGGCAAGAGATATGAAGGATACTTCTCTAAGAGTATCATCAGGTGAGACGGGTAAGGTTATTGGAGTTCGAGTTTTTTCTAGAGATACAGAAGACATGTTGCCAGCAGGTGTTAATTACATTGTAAGGGTTTATATTGCTCAATTAAGAAAGGTTTCTATTGGAGATAAGATGGCTGGAAGGCATGGTAATAAAGGAGTAATTTCTACCATATTACCTGTTGAAGATATGCCATTTTTACCAGATGGAACTCCTATTGATATCATTTTAAATCCTCTTGGTGTTCCGTCTCGTATGAATGTAGGCCAATTATTTGAAACGCTATTAGGAATGGCTTCACATCATTTAGATGAGAACTATGAAGTTCAATTATTTGATGAAGTATATGAAGAGCAATCCTCTGTAAATAAAGTGAAAGATAAATTGAACGAAGCCTCAAAGAAAAACGATTTAAAATGGCTAGATGGGACAGGCAAAGTAACACTAAGAGATGGAAGAACCGGCTTGCCAATGGATAGACCTGTAACAGTTGGTTATATGTATATGTTAAAACTAATTCATTTAGTTGATGATAAAATACATGCAAGATCAACAGGCCCTTATTCTCTTGTTACGCAACAACCTCTTGGTGGAAAAGCACAGTATGGAGGGCAGCGTTTTGGTGAAATGGAAGTATGGGCTTTAGAAGCTTATGGAGCAGCCAATACATTACAAGAAATGCTTACTTTAAAATCAGATGATTTAACAGGTAGAGCAAAAGCCTATGAATCTATTATTAAAGGAAGGTCATTAAGCAGACCAGGAACTCCCGAATCATTTCGAGTGTTATTACGAGAGTTACGATCAATTGCTCTAGACATACGAATTATGTCGCCAGATGGCACAGAGATTGATACAAGGTAAAAGAGAAAAAGGAGTGTAAAATATGTTTGTTAATGATCCTAGAGATTTTGATTTTTTAGAAATTGGTTTAGCCTCTCCTGATCGGATACGTTATTGGTCCTATGGTGAAGTAGAAAAGCCTGAAACTATAAATTACCGTACGTTTAAACCCGAAAGGAAAGGGTTGTTTTGCGAAAAAATATTTGGACCAGTAAAAGATTGGGAATGTTCGTGCGGAAAATATCGTAGAATTAGATATAGAGGGATCGTATGTGAGCGATGCGGTGTTGAGGTTACTCATTCACGAGTTAGACGTGAACGTATGGGGCATTTAGAATTAGCAGCTCCTGTTACACATATATGGTTTTTAAAGGGGATTCCTGGATATCTGGGTATCATCTTAGATATAACATCACGACAACTTGAAGAAGTAATATATTATGATTCTTATATCATTACAGATTTACATGCATCTTTAGAAGGATCTCTTGAAATAAATCAGTTGTTATCAACCGTTGAATATGCAGAACTAAAAGAAATACATGGCGATAAATTTAAAGCAGAAATTGGGGCTTATGCAATAAAGAAGTTATTAGAAAATTTAAATACAAAGCAATTAATTAAAAAATTAAGAGAAGAATTAGCTACATCAAAAGGACAAAAAAAGTTAAAAATAATTAAACGTCTACGTGTTATTGAAGCTTTAGAAAAATCTGGAAATAGACCAGAGTGGATGGTTCTGGAAGCTATTCCTGTAATGCCTCCTGATTTAAGGCCAATGGTACAACTTGAAGGAGGACGGTTTGCCACATCTGATTTAAACGATTTATATCGTAGAGTTGTTAATCGAAACAATCGATTAAAGAGACTTATGGATATTGGTGCACCTGAGATGATTATTCGAAATGAAAAAAGAATGTTACAAGAAGCTGTTGATGTTTTAATTTCCAATGGAAAAAGAGGTCGAGCTGTTGCAGGTGCAAATGGTAGACCATTAAAATCTTTAGGAAATATTATTGAAGGAAAACAAGGTCGTTTTAGACAAAATCTATTAGGAAAACGTGTCGATTATTCTGCTCGATCTGTTATTGTTGTTGGACCATACTTAAAATTTAATCAATGTGGTTTACCAAAAGAAATGGCATTAGAGTTATTTAAACCGTTTGTAATCAGAAAATTAGTAGAAGAAGGCTTATCTTCTAATGTGAAAAGTGCAAAAAGAAAAATAGAAAAAAGACAAGTTGTTGTTTGGTCAATTTTAGAAAAAGTAATTAAAGGAAAATTAGTTTTATTAAATAGAGCTCCAACGTTACATAGATTAGGTATTCAGGCATTTGAACCTATTTTAGTTGAAGGATCTGCAATTCAAATTCCACCGTTAGTCTGTTCTGCATTTAATGCTGATTTTGATGGTGACCAAATGGCCGTTCATCTTCCTTTAAGTATAGAAGCACAAGCTGAATGTAAGTTATTAATTGAATCAACAAATAACTTATTATCACCTTCATCTGGAAAAGCAATTGCTACTCCAACACAAGATATGGTTTTAGGGTTATATTATTTAACAGTAGATAATAATACACTAGAAGAAAGTACAAAAACATTTGCCAATGTAAACGAAGTTATTCATGCACATGAAGCAAATACGATAGCCTATCAAACAAAAATTTATGTAAAAATTGATAATAAAATGGTTAAAACAACCTTAGGAAGAATCATTTTTAATGAAGCTATTAATGAAGAGTTAAGAAAGTTAAAAATAAATGATTATAAATTTATTAATCATGTAGTAGGAAAAAAACAAATTTCAGATTTGGCTTATGATTGTTATTTAAAGTATGGAAATGCAATTACATCATCAATTTTGAATAGTTTAAAACGAATTGGGTTTAAATACTCAACATTATCAGGTTTGTCCATTTCAATTGAAGATTTAACAATTCCTGATTCAAAACCAGCTCTAATAAAAGATGCCTTAAAAGAAATTGAGAAATTAAATGACTTAGAGAAAAAGGGGTTAATAACATCGTTAGAAAAAAAGGAACGTTCAAGTGAAGTTTGGCGAACAACAACACATAATGTTTCAGCTGAATTATCTTCAGCATTAGGTGAGTTAAATAATGTATATATTATGGCCAATTCTGGGGCACGGGGTAATATGGATCAGGTTCGTCAGCTTGCGGGTATGCGTGGATTAATGTCAGATTCTCAAGGTAGAACAATTGAAATTCCAATTAGGTCTAATTTTAAGGAAGGATTAACATTAACAGAATATTTTATTTCAGCATATGGTGCACGAAAAGGCTTAGTTGATACCGCACTAAGAACAGCTGATTCGGGATATTTAACAAGACGTCTTGTAGATGTCGCTCAAAATATTATGATATATGAAGAAGATTGTGGAACATCAAAGGGTGTTCATTATACAGCACTAACATCAGGAATTAAGACAATCGTTCCATTATCAGAGATTGTTAACGGGCGATTTACTTTAGAAAAGGTTGTATCTCCTAAAACGGGAGATGTTTTAATTAAGAAGAATAAATTAATTTCTAATGAAGAAGCTGCTTTATTAGATGAACATAATGTTGAGTCAGTTTATGCAAGAAGTATTTATAACTGTCAATCAGAAAGAGGTATTTGTCAGAAATGTTATGGCGTTGATTTAGCAACATCAAAAATTATTAATATTGGTGAAGCCGCAGGGATTATTGCTGCTCAATCCATTGGAGAACCAGGAACGCAATTAACGATGAGAACGTTTCATACTGGAGGGGTTGATTTAAGAAAGGCATCTACCATCACAATTACATCTCCTATTGATGGTAAATTAGTATTTCCTAAAGATTTAGTACCAATAAAAATTAAGGAAGGCGATCAAAATTACTGGATTGTTAAAGATCAATGTGAATTAAAAATAATTGGAAAATCTGAAGAACATAATATAACTGTGCCAGAAAAATCCAGATTATTAGTTAATAAAAAAGAAAATGTATTAGCGGATGAACCCTTAGTTGAATACGACCCAAATGATTCATATGTATTAGGAAATGAAGAAGGTACCGTATATTATGACAAAGAAAAAGTTTCTGAGATAAAAGAAGGTAAGAATATAACACTTACAGCAAATGAGATAGGTCAAATTTTTGTGTATGATAAAACAAATACCATTGAGGTATATTTATCAAAAACAAACGCTGATAAATACGAAGTAAATAATATTATTGGTCCAGATGTAATATCCGATGAAAAAATAAAATCATCATGTATTATTTTAGGAATAAAACAAGATAAGGATGCTACAAAAAAATCAAATGAATATATTTTAACAGTTGCAAAATGTAATGCATATCCATTTGTAAAGGGATCATTAATCTATGTAAGAAATGGCGACAAAATTAAAAAAGACGATTCCATTATGTATTCCAGGCTAGTATCAAGTTCTGATAAGACACAAGATATTGTTCAAGGTTTACCTAAAGTTGAAGAGCTATTTGAAGCAAGAAAACCAAAGGATTGTGCTATTTTATCAGAATATGATGGCGTAGTAGATATCATTGATAATAATACATATTGGTCAATTATCGTAACTGCAGAAGATAATACTTCAAAAGAGTATAAGTTACCTAAAACATCTGCTATATCATTATTTTCAGGCCAAGTAATAAAAAAGGGTGATAAATTAAATCATGGACCTATTAATCCTCATGATATAGCTAAAACGATAGGAATCGATGCTACAAGGCAGTATTTAGCAGATCAAGTGCAAGAAGTATATTGTTCACAAGGTGTACAAATAAATAGAAAGCATATTGAAGTAATTATTCGACAAATGACAATGAATGTAACCATTTCTGAAATGGGAGATTCAACATTATTGTTAAATGAAATGATAGATAGTCGTACGTTAAAGAAAATAAATGTACAATCAAAAGCTGATGGGAAAAAGGTTGCTCTTGGAGAGCCTGTATTATTAGGTATAACAAGAGCTTCATTAAATACAGATAGTTTTGTTTCTGCTTCATCATTTCAGCAAACTGCTGGGGTTTTAACAAAAGCAGCTATAGAAGGTCAAAAAGATCCTATGGTAGGCCTAAAAGAAAATGTAATAATTGGAAAATTAATTCCAGCAGGTACAGGTTCATTTATGAGTGATTCCTTTAAATTAGATTATGAAGAAGAAGAAGAAGAGGAATTTGAAATAGAAGATAAAAATAGTGACTCTTTAGAGGTAATAGGATCTATTTCTGAAAAAAGAAAGGACACTAAAAAATGAGATTAATCCTAAGTGTATATCAATTGACATTACTAGGTAAGTTGGTTAATATACAACACCATTATAAAATAAGGAGATAGAGACTATCAAATGCCTACAAGTAACCAATTAGTAAGAAAAAGTAGAAAAAAAATAATTAAAAAAGGAAAATCTCCAGCTTTAAATCAATGTCCTCAAAAAAGAGGTATTTGTGTAAGAGTTTATACAACAACACCTAAGAAACCAAATTCTGCATTACGAAAAGTAGCCAGAATTAAACTATCAAATGGACAAGAGGTAACTGGTTATATTCCAGGTGAAAAACACAACTTGATTGAGCACTCTAGTGTCTATATTCGTGGGGGAAGAGTTAAGGATTTACCAGGGGTTAGATACCACATAGAAAGAGGGCGTGGTGATTTACAAGGGGTAGATAGAAAGAAGTCTCGATCCAAATATGGCGCAAAAAAAACAAAATAATTTAGGAAAAAAAAATGTCTAGAAAACCAAAGTATAAAAAAAGAGTTGTAAGTCCAGATAGATTATATAAAAATAAATTAGTATCTAAGTTTATTAATCATGTTATGTTAGATGGAAAAAAAACCATTGCTGAAAAAATGGTTTATGAGAGTTTTGATATATTATCAAAAAAAGTTTCAAATACACCTTTAGAATCTTTTGTTCAAGCTGTAGAGACTATTACTCCTAAAATGGAAGTTAAATCTAGACGTGTTGGGGGATCTACATATCAAGTTCCTGTTGAAGTTGAAAAAAGACGTGGTTATACATTAGCTATGAAGTGGATTATTGAAAATGCAAGGAAGAAAACAGGGGTTTGTTTTTCTGAAAGGTTATCAAGCGAGTTAATAGACGCTTATAATAATACGGGGAATATTGCCAAAAAACGTGATGATACTCATAAAATGGCAGAAGCAAATAAAGCATTTTCACATTTTAGGTGGTAATTATGACTGAAAAAAAATATGATTTAAAACAATTTAGAAATATAGGGATAGCTGCCCATATAGATTCTGGAAAAACAACGTTAACAGAAAGAATCTTATATTACACAGGAAAGTCTCATAAGATAGGAGAGGTTCATGATGGTAATGCTACGATGGACTGGATGGAACAAGAGCAAGAGCGTGGAATAACAATTACATCTGCAGCTACGACATGTTATTGGAAAGATATTTTGATAAATATTATAGATACTCCAGGTCACGTAGATTTTACAGTTGAGGTAGAAAGATCATTAAGGGTGTTAGACGGTATGGTTGCTGTTTTTTGTGCCGTTGCTGGAGTACAGCCTCAAAGTGAAACTGTATGGAGGCAAGCAGAAAGATATAATGTTCCTAGAATAGCATTTGTAAATAAGATGGATAGAGTCGGAGCTGATTTTGAAAGAGTCGTTTCAATGATAAAAGAAAATTTAAATGCAAACCCTGTCGTATTAAATCTACCTATAGGGGCAGAGGATTCTTATAGTGGAATTATCGATATATTACAAGGTAAAGAGATCCGGTATAAAGATGATCTTGGTGCAAAATTTGATGTTATAGATATATCTGATGAAAATAAAGAAATTTATAAGAAGTATAGAGAGAAGTTAGCCGAAACTGCAGCAGAGGCATCAGATGATTTAATTGAGAAGTTTCTTGAAGAAGGAGATTTGTCAAATGAGGACATTATCTCAGGTATTAGACAGTTGACGATAAAAAATGAGATTTTACCAATTTGTAACGGAACCGCTTTCAAAAATAAAGGTGTTCAAATTCTACTAGATTATGTTGATATGTTTTTACCATCTCCAAAAGATGTTCCAAGTATTGAAGGGACAAATGATAAGACTGGAGAGGTTGAATCAAGAAAACCTGATTTAAGTGATAATTTTTCAGCACTTGCTTTTAAGATACAGACAGATCCTTTTGTTGGTAGATTAACATATTTAAGAGTATATTCAGGTATTATTGAAGCCGGAAGTTATGTTTATAATACAATAACAAAAAAGAAAGAGAGAGTCGGTCGTATTTTGCAGATGAATGCAAATTCTAGAACGGAACTAACAAAGGCCGGTGCCGGTGATATAATTGGTGTTATTGGACTAAAGAACACGAAGACCGGTGATACCTTGTGTAAAGAAGGAGATTCCATTATTTTAGAAAAAATAGAATTTCCTGAACCTGTTATTTTTGTTGCAATTGAACCCAAGACAAAGAATGATCAAGATAAATTAGCTTTAGCATTAGAAAAGTTAGCTGAAGAGGATCCTACGTTTCATTATAAAACAGATCCAGAAACAAGTCAGACGATTATTTCAGGTATGGGTGAATTGCATTTAGAAATTATAGTAGATCGATTATTAAGAGAGTTTAGTGTTGAAGCGGATATTGGAAAACCACAAGTTGCCTACAAAGAATCTATAAAAGGAAAAGCTAAAGCAGAAGGTAAGTTTGTTCGACAAACGGGTGGGCGTGGACAATTTGGACATTGTATATTAGAAATCGAACCGAAAGAGCGTGGGGCTGGTTTTGAATATGAAAGCAAAGTTGTTGGAGGACGAATTCCAAAAGAATTTATTCCATCCATTGAGAAGGGTATTTTAAATACATTTGCAGGTGGTATTATCGCAGGGTATCCAGTAATTGATATTAAGGTAACCGTATTGGATGGTTCATTTCACCCAGTAGATTCATCAGATGTGGCTTTTCAAGTTGCAGGCTCTTATGCTGTAAAAGATGCTTTTAATGATTCGCAACCTGTAATTTTAGAGCCTTTGATGTCAGTAGAGGTTGAAGTTCCAGAATCATATATGGGTGATACCATATCAGATTTAAATAGTAGGCGAGGTAAGATTCAGTCTATAGATCCTGATAAGAATAATAATCAACATATAAAAGCGCATGTCCCACTATCAGAGATGTTTGGATATGCAACCGCTTTGAGATCCGTAACTCAAGGAAGGGGTGTTTACACTATGGAATTTTTTATGTATAGTGAATGCCCCAAGCAAGTATATGAAAATATAGTATCAGAAAAAAGAAAGGAAGTATAAAATGGCAAAAGAAAAATTTGAAAGAAAAAAACCACATGTTAATATAGGA
>MDSY01034769.1_pt1 | contig 41429 bp, 35 predicted proteins | sample 811131 | NCBI WGS metagenome assembly MDSY01 (sample SAMN05326643, study PRJNA326480) | marine metagenome | isolation source: seawater | place: Atlantic Ocean: South West | collected 2010
AGCAATTACTTGGCTTCGCAATTGATGAATTTTAGCAATTTGAGTTGGTCCACCGTCTAAATTATCTTCAAGGATTGTATCTAGGCGATACTTTGCTTCAAGATAATGGCCCATATCGGCTAACAAGGATGCTTGTTCTACCAATGGTGTGACCTCTTTGGGAAGTTGATGACGAAGGTCTTGCCACCATTGCAAGCCTTCGCTGAGCAATCCCAATTCATCAGTGAGTAGTCGACCGCCAAGCATCCACATTGCGGTACGATTTGGATCTAAGGTAATGATTTTCCGTACTGCAGACAATGATTTTGCTGCTTGAAGTAAAGTTGGCTTCTCTCCCTTTTGTGGAAGAGCTGTTTCAGCACACAGTTGCCAAGCATCAACATGCTCTGGGTCAATTTGAACTGCTTTGAAGGCTTCTTCATATGCAGTTTCAACATCACCTTCGTCATAGGCTTCTACAGCGTTAAGATAGTGATGTTCAGCACCCATCGCTTCATCTCCCATCAATCATCTCGGTCCGGGTTAATGAGGGGCTTTGGTGGGCGGTTATGTGCATGCCCAGGTCCATTGCCACGTGATTTTCTAAAGTTGCGAGGTTCTCTTGAATTGCGTTCAGGGGCTCTACCTTGACCGTATGAACCGCCGCCTTGATGGCCGCCACCGTCACCTCTTCGGTCTCTCCCATCTCGGCGAGGCGGTCGTCCACCTTCGTGTCGAGGTGGCATTGCACCATCAGTTCGCTGTGAGGGCCGTTCACCGTCATCGCGTCGAGGAGGTCTTCCGCCATCATCGCGTCGAGGTGCTCTTCGGTCATCTCGTTGTGGAGGTCGTCCACCGTCATCGCGACGAGGAGGTCTTCCGCCATCATCACGTCGAGGTGCCCTTCGGTCATCTCGCTGTGGAGGTCTTCCGCCGTTATCTCGACGAGGAGGTCGCCCACCATCGTCTCGACGTTGGCTACGGCCACCGCCGCCACCGCCACCTGGGCGAGATGCTTGGCAACGATTACATTCCTGTCTGAATGCAAAGTTGGAGTTGTTACATTGAGGGCAATCCCAATCGTTATCGGTGTAGACTTTAGTTTCTCGACCACGATCATTGCCTCCACGTCGGTCATTGCCTCCGCTTCGAGGAAGTCCACATGAATTACATTCTGTCCGGAAAGCAAAATTGTGGTTTCGGCATTTTGGACAATCCCAGTCTCCAGCATTGCGGTTGTTGTCTTGTCCACGGTCATTTCTTTCAAAGCGTCCACCTTGTCGGTCTCTGCTTTGGTATCCTTGGTTTCCACCTCTTCGGTCGTCTTGTCGAGGACCACGTCCTCCACCAGCGCCACGAGCTTCTCCACATCGATTACATTCTGTTCGGAATGCGAAATTATTATTCTGACACTTTGGACAGTCCCAATCTCCGCCGTTGCGGTTGTTGTCTTGTCCACGGTCATTTCTTTCAAAGCGTCCACCTTGTCGGTCTTGACTTTGGTATCCTCGGTCATTGCCTCTTTGGCCACGATCTGAATCACGTTCTCGACGTTCTTCGCGTTGCTTTTTGGCACGAATTCCTACATTGATTCCGACCAAAGAGTCGAGGTCGAGTTTTCGGTCAATATGGGCTACGTGAGCGAGTGGAGAGTTTGTATTTCCGAGTACTGCATCGACTTTACCGATGTAAATACCAGATTCGGCATTGATGATGATGGACTCAAGGGCGGGAGAAGACCCAGTAAACGAAACCAGAAATCCTCCTCCATGACTTTTTGACTCAATAACACCCGCGAACATACCTTCACCTGCTTAATGGGCCGAACCCCCTCTTTTGAGGGTGTCGGTTGAAGACATCACTCTTTTCGGGCTCTTCCTGCGAACGCAGCACCGAGCAAAACAATGCTCAATGTTGCCATCATAGAGATGGCTGGGAGTCCTTCTTCTTCCGTCGAAATAGAATCGTCTTCAGCATTATTGTTGTCGTTATTGTTTGCGTATGGGTCTGGGACATATACGGATAGCGTCGTCATAGTCCCCGATTCATCAGTTGCAGTCAAGACGATGTCATAAGAGGTTACAGGAGGGTTTTGGGAGGAGCATGAAACGATATTGACATCGATTTCCCAAGAACTTCCAGCGCGCAAGAAATTATTTGTTGTGTAGCCGCATAGGCGAAGGGAAAGTGACACGTCTTCACCATCGGGGTCTAACACCTCACCTTGTATGGTAAAGGTCAAGCCGCTTGCTTCCCATGTTGCATTTTCTCCATCAAGGTTCTTCTTGACCGAGACGAGTGGAGGTAGACTTGCTTTTTCAAGGTCAAAGTCGAGAATAAAGCGAAGGTCCAGCATGGTTGAACTTTCAGCATGACCTTTGACCATGATTTCACCAGGTGATAATCCATCGAGTGGTAACGATATTGTTGAAGCATCTGAAGCGAGGGTAACAGTACGTATTTGTCCCATTGTATTCATTTGGTGAGCGTGTGCAGAAATCTCCAATTCGTTCACTAAACCAGTTGGTGTGATGGTAAACTCGATACTGTCACCTGTTGCAGAGAGAAGCCCACTGGAAGTAAAGACCTGACCAAAAGTCCAGTTTCGTGAATCAATGGACATTGCGCCAAACGGGTCGGCAACATAGCATTCTGCGTCTGAAGACTGTGCTTGAGAGTTTCCAAGAGAGACCATCATGTCGCCTTCACCATCGAGAGCAGCAACCCAGCCAGTCTCAGCGAAAGTGCAGTCCAATCCCCATCCACTATCGTCGGTTGCCCACATCTCTGTTCTTTCACCAGAAACGGCCAGCACCTCATTCTCTGAATTCAATCCAAGTATTGGAATGATAGGCCCATCCTCTGGAGCATTCGAACTCCATTCAGGGGCTTCATTCGTTTCGGGAGCCATCGTTGAGAAATCCATAAACAATTGTCGTAGAATTGAAGATTCAGAGGCCGCATATGTAAGGACTTGGTTTACTCGGAGGCGGCCGTCAGGAAGATACACTGCTTCGGGAGCACTCAATGCCATGTTTTCAGAGACATTGACTGAACCGTCAGTATTGGTGATCGTATCTTGAATGGAATAATTAACCATCCGTAATCCTTGCTTTAGAGGGAAGTTAAGTTCGAGATGAGCATAAGACATGTTCGTAATGTTCATTGCTAAAGTGAAATTTGAATCACCACTGTTCGGGAGTTGGTCGAAGCGGACGTTATTTGATTCATCTTCCGCTAAAAACAACTGGATTTGTAAGTCATCAGTAATTTCAACAGGCACTTCTTTGCATCCATTTGCTGAACCAAGGTTCTGGCAAGAGCGTTCTTCAGGATGGTTTGCTGGGACGAGGTCAACTTCCTCTAATCCAATACCATCTTTGACAAAAGACATGTTGTTCCAGTCTGGAGTGCCGCGGTGAGGGATACCCTCACGTATTCCTACGCGAGCGTCCATGACTCCGATACATTCCGGTCCAATTGCGCGTACTGCATCACGTTCATCAGTGCTGATATATCCATTATTTCCGCCAGAGAGTCCATCGAATAGTCCATCAAGGTTCTCTCGGACAATTGCGGATTTACTACCGTTGACAAATGCATCTGCATCCATTTCTGCCACTGCCCAATCATCGCCAACATTGATTATAAAATTGGCAAAATCGTAGTTAAAAAGGTCTTCAAACTTCAATCCTTCACATTCCTCTTCAATGCCAAGAGTTTGTCGTCCATCAGCAGGTAATTGCTCACTTGAATCCAAAGTGACTTGGGCTGTGAAAAGTGGTGAGCATCCCATGAGAATCATTAACAAAATCAAACTAATTGCTGTTGAACTGCGCGAAAGGAGGTTTGTGAATCCGTACCGGGTGTGTCCTGCCATACCTAACCGTCATCATCGAGCCTCAAAGAGGCTTTCTACGAAAAGTAGTAATGATTCGTGTTTTTTGTCAAGGAAGAATTTTTTCCATTCTTCGTATGAAGAGCCAAGATGGAAGAAGAGTCCAGGCCAAAGCCATACCCCAACTTTGCCATGACGCAATGCCTCTTTCTATTTGCGGTAATCGTGTTTCAAGCAAGTGGTGGTACACGCCGTTGGGTGAAAGTAAATCTAAACCAGCTTCTAAGACAACCCAAGCAGTATCGTTTTCTTGACCAATGGATACACCTGAGGCATAGGCTACCATGGTTGTTACTAGAGCCCAAAGGAAGGTAAAGAGGAACCAAAGACCAACTCCAAAAGATATCGCAGTCCCTTGTTCACGAGTGTATGATGACGCTAAAAGCGTGAATAAAACATACCAAAGCAGAATCAATGCTGTCGAGATAAAATAAACTAAACAATCCACTAAAGAAGGCCAATCACCCATACGATGCCGAACAATCAGTACAGAAAGAACCAGTAAAATCCATGTTGGAACCAAGATGGCTCTCCATGAGCCAAGAATCATTGCAAGGGCTTGATGAGCGCGTGGCATGGGCTGGGAAAGTCGTAGTTCCAATACACCGCTTGCCCGTTCACGACTGACTGAATCGTATGAAAGTAAAACTGCACACATTGTTGCTCCAAACACAACGCCTAAACTGGCATAGAATAATACCTCCATCGGACTTTCAGGTTGATGTCCACCCGGGAGTACAATGTTTGGGTCAGAAAAACCCCAAGCCATCCCAGGAATAAACAGTAACAAGATTGGTAGCATGATGTACATCCGTGTAGAGAATAAACGTTCCCGCATAAGGCGTTTTGCAAACACCATAATTCGAGAAAAATCACTCATTCCTCTTCACCTCGGAAATTACGTAAGGGCATGACTGCAGTCGAAGAAACTTCGAGTCCTACGTCCTCAATCGATTGGCCTGTTGCCGCACACAGCATCTCAATCACATTTGGTTGTCTGATGGTCCATGAGGTGATTTCTATTCCATCACCGATTAAACGTTGTAAGAGTTTAGGCTCACTTTTGTTGAGTACTGCTCGCCACTCTTCCGAGGATTGCTCTATTTCGATGAGTTCTGCAGTCGATACATATTTCGAAAAATTAGGTGCTTTACCTTCACCTGATATCTCAGTTTTTTTATCGAGACCTAACTGTTCAGCAACTTCCAGCATAGTGCCTTCAGCAAGGATTTGTCCCCGATGCATAAGTGCTAAACGACCAATGATTCCTACCAACCCTTCGACTTGATGCGATGAAATCACAATGGAAACGCCTTTATCAGTTAATTTCCCGAGTAATACGATAAACGCCGCAGCTGCGACAGGGTCTAATCCATTCAGTGGCTCGTCAAGTAAGAGTATATTTGGCGATCCGAGTAATGCAGCAGCAAGAGTAAGTCGTTGGCGCATACCTTGACTAAGTTCATTTAACGGGGCATCGATTCGACTTCGCAATCCCACCAGTTTTAACAGCCCGTTAATTCGTGATTCATTGACTTGACGCATCTCGCCGATTTCGAGCAATGCATCACGTACGGTTTTCCTTCCTTGCCAGCGCACCTGTTCCGGCATATGGCCGACCATATTTCTTAGGTTGACATCAGAAAGTACAGTGCTTGAGTTCTTTTCGGATTCATAGATTGCTCCTTCTTGAAGTGGGAGAATACCCGCCATCATGCGTAATAGGGTCGTTTTACCAGCACCATTTGGACCTACGAGTCCTAGAATCGTTCCCTTGTGGAGTGAAAGATTCGCTGAAAAAATACCTTGCCCATTGATCTTACGCCAAGGCTTGAACGGCATTGGAGCGTACAAAGAGTGTCGATATGTTGCATCTTTGAGCCGTAATACAACCTCCTCCATACTTCGGCCACACCGTTAGGGTTTGACAAACTACCGTTTGAACAGAGTTCAAACCCCAAGACTCTTGATGAACACCTCTCTTCCACAGACGGGTTGAAGATGATAGGATATTTTGTTCCGACCCTTTTACTCATTTTGGCAATCGTAGTCGTGGTTTATTTTGAAGGCCGCAAATTGGAGGATGGCGTTCGCTTTGATTGGAGAAATGGATTTGGTCCGATGGGATTTGAAGCACTTATTGCCACATTTGTGTTGATGTGGTTTGTACCAGGAGGCATCCTTCTCATAGGTCCAGTGATGCTCTTACTTTCTGCGCTCAGCCCAGCTGGTCGTTTCGCCTGGACTGAATTCAAAAGGCCACGTATCTTGGTAAGCATATGTTTAGTACTCATGGTTGTTGCTGGCGGTTTTACACCAACATCGACTCCAACTTCACCTTCTGAATGGGGCCAACCCTTGTTTACAGAGAATCCAAATGCACCGTTTTACCCTGCTGGAGAGCAGTATACTTGGTTGATGCTTCCTGAATTTGGAGACACTGATTTAGAAATTGTCCAATCATTATCGCTACGACTGCCTTACCAATATGGCCCACTCGGTGCTGAAGCAACAGCGTTTTGGCTAGCTTCATTGCTTAATATGGTACAGGGCCGGTTGAATCAAGCGGTGGAATTGTTAGACCAAGAATTATCTGCTTTCCGCCTTGATGCCGATGAGATGAGATTGGAACCTATGTTGGTGGAAAGTACGCATCGATATTCTTCAACAGAAGCCTCTGTGGATCAAGTTGTGAGTGTTCGTGTGTATGAATTGCGAAGTCTTTCGATTGGTGCAAATGAAGATGGTGTGAAAGTGGGTGAAGTACTCTGTTTGGGCACGAGTAATTGGGGCGGCGAACTTGAGGTTTTAGTCATCGTTCGGCCCATCGGGCATCCTGGTTTATCGAATGATCGCTTCGCTGAAACCTTAGCCTTTAATTGGCTTTCTTCTTGAGCAGTGGCCTTTTTATCGGGTAGATTTATCACTCCCAAATTGGAGATTTAGGGTGGCCTAAACTTTATGTAGGACTGGTTTTTAGGGCGGCCTAAACCGGAAGGTACTATCATGATGCTAAAAACCCTAAAATCAACATTGCTTGTATGTCTAATCGCCACAGCTGGCCTTGCCGGCTGCCTTGGCACTGAAGACGCTGAAACTGACAAATTCGATTCCGCTGATGGCGGCTACGAATATGCTTCGAACGTCGATAACCATCGAATGCTCGTTGAAGACGTCTGTGACATCAAGGCGCTCGCTGAGACCCATGACTGGGCCGCAATCACAGCCATCTACGAAGATGGCGCCCACGCTGAAAAGAGCGATGGTTCTTACCGCACATTGAAGAGTTTCGCTGATGCTGCAGGAAAGAAACACGGTCTCGACACTTACTACGGAACCGAGTCACCTCTTGACGACTACCTCATGTCCGCATTGGACGGAACAGGAATGTTCGTTGGCGCATCTGATTCAGTGCGTGAACAAGCTGTTGAAAAGGGAGTTCAAAACCAAATCATGACTGCTTATGCAATTCATGAACTCAACTCTGCTATCGCCAAGGCACAAGATGGTAACTGGGACGTCAACTCCGGTGCACCTCACGCCTGGGACGAAGGATGGGCTTTCTACCACGGTCTTGATGAATACAAGTCCTGCTCTCCTTACGCTACTGGTGACAAGCGCGCTGGCAACTTCGCTACCGCTAACGCAGACGGAACCGCAGCAGCAAATGCAGCTATCCTACAAGCAATGAATGACGGCAAGGCCGCACTCCTCGCTGAAGATCTCGCTGGTGCTACCGCAGCCCGTGATGATGTTGTTAAGAACCTCGTTATCATCTACTCGCAAGCAACCATCCGCTACGCAAGCAAGATGACCACCGACTCCACTGTTGAGAAGGCCCAGACCCATCAAGCAGAAGGATACTCCTTCTGGCGTGTTATCGAATCGATGGTTGCAACCAACAATGCAGCTGACGCTCGAAACAACATGTGCCACAACCTTGCACTTGGTACAATGTCTGCTGACAACGCATCAACCTGTGCATCATACTCCTTCATGGAAAACCATACCATGGATGACGGAATAACTGGATGTTACAACACAGTAACTCACGCTGTTTCTGAAGATGATTCCACAACCTGTGCAGCATATGGATTCTACAACTCCACTGCTCCAAGCACTGCTGATGAGAACTGTTACAACACCGTCAGCCACGCTTACACAGCAGACAACCAAACCAACTGTGAATCCTACGCATATTACGACAATTTCGACATGGGTGGAGAAACACCTTTCACAGGTTGCTACAACATGGGAACTCATTCTGCTGACGTCAACATGTCACAAGCAGAATGTGAAGCATTTGCATACTACGAAAACGGAACCGTTGTTGACACATACTGTTACAACACGCAATCTCATGCTGCTGACTACGCAATGACTGAAGCTACTTGTGGCGCTTTCATGTATGTCGAGAACTACGGTGCAACAGTCTTCACAGGCTGCTACAACACCGTGACTCACGCAACTGTTGCAGATCAAACCGAATGTGGATACACGTTCCACGAAAACTATGGCGTTGACATCATCAACAGTCTCTACCATTTCGACAACACACCAGTTGAAGGAACTGTGTATGAAGCAAGCGTTCGCTCTGCACTCCAACCAGCTTGGACTGCATTGGGAATCGACGCAGCCACAGATATTGCAACACTTGTCTGAGACAAGCGTTCAACAGGCCTACGATGAGAACATTCCAACGGGATTAGTCCCCCTTACCGGAAACCCCGTCGGCGATGCAGTTTGCAGTTATATCACCCATATGCTGCGCTGCATCGTCGACACTTCGAGTTGATAACATGTCCAAGATTAAAGCAATAACACTCACTTTGTTGATGTTGTGTTCGTTGAGCCTTTCCTTGATTTCTGCTGAGGAGTCTGAAACGTTCACACTCACCGGCCAAGTCTACGATATTGACGGAAATATAGCAGATAGAACTTCGATTAAAGTTGATTCAATGACCTCTTCATGGTCTGATTCTGAAGGCAATTACACTTTTTCCGGAATTACGCCAGGCGTTCATACTGTTCGGGCTTACTTCATGAATAACGGCCATACCGTCGTATATCGGACTCTGTATTTTGATTCCGATATGGAACTTGATTGGTATGAAGGATCGAATTGGATCACTGCTGAGTGGCACGATGATACAGGAGAGCTTATTGAAGATGAAACTTCAAACTTAACGATTGAACTCATAGAACCGCATCACATCAAGTCACCTACAGAAGGAAAAGTAGAATTTGATTTACTTCCGATTGGCTCCTACTACACGCTCAAATCTTTTACCGATAGTGCGGAACAAAGTTCACACTACATTCATTTCAAGATGCTGGACAATACTCCGAACCATTTCATCTTCCAGCAGGGAATGAACAGTGTATATGGCTATCTTAGTGATACAGATGGAGAGCCCTTGGCTGGATTAACCGTCAGTAATGGAGGCATTCAATCAGTTACAAACAGTGATGGTTTCTTTTTATTCCAAAATCTACCTGTGGGTTCAACTCAGAATCTTACGTTCATGAAGGATGGTTATGAGGTAATTACTGCCGTTTCTTACGAGGTGAACACTGGAGAGGGTTGGCTCAACCTTACTTCGATGCTCGATTATGTATTTCCTGAACCAGCGCGTTTTGTTGATTCTGAACAAACGATTTCTGTTGAGACTCACATGATTGAATGGATTAGTGGCAATTTCACCTCTTCCTATCATTTGTATCTCGATGATGAACTTGTGTACACAGGCATCAATACATGGTATGAATTTACGCCAGCAGCTCAAGGGAGTTATGACTTCACTCTTGTTTCGTTTAATGGAAACGGTTCGACAAACAGCCCTGATGCGTTACTGCTCATCGTTTTAGGTGATGAAACAGATGAGGATCTATGGTCGGTTGGTATGTCTTGGGAATACAAGTTGACATACATGCCGCTGTTTGAACAAAACGTTACTATCACAGCGTTAGAAAAAGAATCAGTCGTCGATGCGTTTGGTGTTGAACAATCTGTCTTCAAAACCAGGCATAAGTACGACGATGAGCTTGAAGGTGAAAAATCATACAGATGGTATGATACCACGAATCTATTACCATTACGAACCTATTGGAGAGATGCACCGTTCGAGTCTTCTTATTTCCAAGAAGGTACTCTTGGTTGGGATTTCACTGAATCAAACTCTACCACTCCAGTTTCTCTTTTCTCCTCAAGCGATGAATTCGATCTTCATTTTAATCGAACGAATGTCATAGGAGTTCCAGGCCATCCCAACGGATACGATGATACTTCAAATCGGGTTGTTCGCGACTATGAACAGATTACTACCCCTGCTGGTACTTTCCAAACAACGCACTATTCGATGATTGATTTGAACGATGGAATAGTTTCCTGGGAACTCTGGTACAGCGACACTGTACGCAACTTCGTTAAGAAAGTGGACCGATTGCCAGGCTCTCATTCAGAACAGGTCGTGTATGAACTTACATCGTTTAACGTGCCTATAGCACCTCAATTCATCAATGAAGCAGGGAATCTTTCTTCTTCAGACTTTTTACTCCAATGGGCAGATTTCCAAGGTGCAGAGTCGTATACTCTCCTTCTCGGAGATTCAGTTCTCTATCAGGGCAATAACACAAGTTTTGACGTTCTCGACCAAGCAGATGGAACTTACACATATCACATTCTTGCCAACATGCCGAATAATTTCCAAACCCAGACCAGCGAAGTTGAGCTTCGGGTATTGGCCATTATCGAGACTCCAGAAGTCATAGTATCCAATGCCTCGGTGAATCAAGGAGAAACGGTTACTTTTTCTTGGCAAACCTCTGAAGATGCAGCATGGTATTCTCTTCTTCTTCAAAATGAATTGGGAGAGTCATCCGAGTACTACAACGGCACTGCTTCAAGCGTAGACATCTCTGACCTCGATTCGGGATTAAACAGGATTCGAGTTCAGGCTGGTTCTGCAGACGGAAAAACTTCAGAATATTCAGACTCGGTCTTCGTTACTGTGGAACCCTCCTCCGAGCCGAGCGATAATTCGTTTTTTGAAATAATCTTCACCATTGGGGTTATTGCCCTATTTGGTTGGATTCTTACCTCGCTAGCCCGAAAAAGTTGAAACGGAGTGATCGTATGTTTTCAAATCGGAATATTGCTTTTTTTCAAGCAACAATGATTATTTTGTTTTCTTTTGGGATCTGGTATACATCCTCTCTTGATACAGAAGCCACTGCTTCTGAAACAGACATCTTTGTCACTGATTCAAATGGAATAACGCATTCTTTTGAATCTCCACCTTCGCGTGTCGCAATTACGAACACATATGCCGCGACTGTCCTAAGGATGCTTGATGTCAATTTATCAGTCGTATCGGGTGTATCCGGAGATTTCTATGATGAAGCAATTTGGCCTGAATTCTCAGAGACTCCCATGATTCAACAATCTGCTCATTCAGAAATTGATTTTGAAGCACTACTTGACGTAAATCCCGATGTTTACATCGTCTTTGCGACCAATGGTATGGTCGATACAAATGCGATTCGTGAAAAACTTGAGCCTGTTGGAATAGTCGTACTTGGCCTTGACTTTTTCAAATATGATTCTCTAAGGTCGGAAATTAACGCCCTGGCAACTCTGTTTGAAAAACAAAGTGAAGCAGACCTTTTGTTTGAGGAGTTTGATTCCATTGAATCAGATGTTCACAGTCGCATATCGACTCTCAATTCATCACAAATCCCGAAAGTGGTGATGGAACATCATGCTTCATTGACTCGAGACCCAGTCGTTCTTACTGGAACCTCCCAATGGACTGATTTGATCGATAAAGCAGGTGGAGATAATGTCTTCAAAGATTTACCAGGCCACACGACTCACGTCGATATGGAGGCAATTTTAGATGTAAATCCAGATGTTCTAATGTTCGATGGAATTACTTTTGAACTTGGATTCAATAATTTTGATGAATCGAATAAATGTCAAACGCATATGGAGTTTATCTCACAGCGACCCGGTTTTGATGAAGTTCAAGCAGTCATGGACCAGAGAATGCTCATCTTATCTGGCGAATTTGCAGGGCCGATGATGATCTTTGGATTACCCACACTCGCCAAGTACCTGCATCCGGATTTATTTTCTGATATTGATTCCGAATCATACCTCGACGATTATTTTGAAAAATACCATGACCAAACGAAGATAGGTACGTTTACCTGCACTTTTGAAGGGGCGTGATTTAATTGAGCGATTTATCCTCACGGTATGTTCAAAAGTCAAAAAAGCACATGATGATGATCGCCCTTCTAGGGGTAGCCACCTCCCTTTTTGCAGTCTATTCGATGGGGACTGGCTCTTCTTCGAACCTTGGTTTTTGGCAAACTTTGAAAATTATTCTCGGGCTTGAAGACGGTTCTGATCTTCAATCCGCTATAATCTGGCAACTTCGCTTCCCTCGAGTTCTGATGGCAATTGTTGGAGGGGCTGCACTTGCCACTGCTGGGGCACTTATGCAAGGTGCTCTCGGCAATCCATTGGTATCTCCACTGACGATGGGTGTCGCATCTGGGGCTGCATTAGGTGCAGCTTTAGCAATTGTATTGGGGTGGACTTTCATCGATAACTCTGATTTGACTATTGTACTGAACGCGTTCTTCTTTTCATTGATTGTTGTCTTCATTATTATCCAACTTGGAAATATTCGTTCCATTTCTCCAGAATCGTACATTCTTGTTGGTATTGCAATTACTTTTATTTCAGGTGCGATTGTTTCCACTATGCAATATTTTGCGACAGATGCTCAGTTGTCTGCTTTAGCCCACTGGTCTTTTGGAAGTCTCTCAAGGCCTACATTAGCAAATGCCGTCTTTGTCTCTATGAGTTTAGTTATTCTTATGCCAACTGCTCTCAAATGGTCTTGGGACCTCAATGCACTATCGATGGGCGGAGATGAATTTGCAATCTCCACGGGTGTCGACCCTGTTCGAACACGGAAAAACATCCTCGTGCTCTCTGCACTAATGACTTCAATTGTCATTGCTTTTACTGGGCTCATTGGCTTTGTAGGGCTCGCAGCCCCTCATATGAGTCGATTATTTGTTGGCAATGACTTCCGTAAATTGATTCCTTGCAGCGCGGTTTTGGGAAGTTTCCTGATGCTCTTTGCAGATACGGTTGGCCGTACACTCTTTGCACCAATTGTGATTCCAGTAGGAATTATGCTGTCAATCATCGGTGGACCGTTTTTCATGTATTTACTGTTGAAAAAGCCGGGGGTTGGAAGATGACTGCTCTTCTTTCGGTGAATGACCTGACGTTTAGTTGGGGTGAAAAAGAAATTCTGAAAGGCATTAACTTCCAAATCGATTCCAACGAAGTAGTTGCTATTCTTGGCGTGAACGGTGCTGGAAAATCGACCCTCATCAAGTGTATTAACCGGATTCTGAAAATGAACTCAGGTTCAGTTGAAGTGTTTTCAGAAGATTTACATTCACTCGATCTCATCGAACTCTCTCGATACATGTCCTATGTGCCTCAATCTGTTCGTACGAGTTTTTCAGTCGATGTATTCGATGTTGTTCTCCTCGGTCGAAGGCCTCACATAAGTTGGCGAGTGAGCAGCAGAGACCAAACCATTGTATCAGAAACACTCCGATTTTTATCTCTAGAGGAGTTCGCATTCCGAAGATTTGACCAATTATCTGGTGGAGAAAGGCAACGCGTCATCATTGCTAAGGCTGTGGCCCAAGATGCCAACTTATTGCTTATGGACGAGCCAACCAGCGATCTCGATTTGAAAAATCAAATAAGTACGATGAAAAACATCAACACAATTATTTCAAAGAGTGTACAAAAGTCCGCACTCGTGGCCATCCACGACATCAATATTGCAGCCAAATATGCTGATAGAATATTGCTGTTACATGAAGGTGAAATTGTTTCAAACGGTTCACCTTCAGAAGTTCTTACTCCAGAGAATATTGCATCTGTGTTCGGCGTTACCAGCCGAATAATCCCATCTGATGGGGTTGAACCTATGCGTATTCTTATTGAAGATGAAATACGGGAAGAGGAATGAGTGAGTCAAATGAGTACGAAAGAAGAAGATTCCAACAGTGAAGCAGAAAGAAATGCTCGAGCGAAGAATGAACCTGCAGATGATGTTCGGCAGTGGCTTGAAGACGTACATTTTGCAACTCTTTCGACCCTTTCACAAGAGCAAGGTATCGAAGGGTTCCCTATCGGTTCAGTGGTGCCCTTTGCAATTGACGCTGATGGTATGCCTTACATTCTCATCGCTGAAATTGCCGCCCATACAAAGAACCTGCTTAGTACCAGTAAAATGAATCTCTTCATACGAAACCCTGAATCTCAAGGAGACCCTCAGACAAGTTGGAGAGCGAGCATTCTTGGTAACATGAAAAGAATCGTTTCTCCACGCACCGTCGAGAAATTCTCCGAAGAACATCTTGAAGATTGCATTCAAATTTCAAAGAGAGATGAAGATATACTTCTCGCTCGTTATTCTGAACGTGTCCCAAATGCAGAACGTTATCTCAATGTGCATAACTTCTCGTTTTGGAAGATGGAATCAATCTTGAAAGTTCGCTACATTGCCGGCTTTGGTCGAATTTGTTGGATTCAAGGAGAGGAGCTGGAAGTCATCAAGGACCCTGAATTAGAAGAAATCAAACAATCTTCGATTGAACACATGAATGAAGACCATGAAGATTCGATGATTACCCTTTGTGAAGGCTCTCATTCTTTTCTTCCAAAGAGCGTGGAATTACTTGATATTGACACCCGTGGAATTCTAATGCAAACTCAAGAACCAGACAGACTGGTGTATTCATCCTTCGGGAAAAACATCGAAGCCTCTGAACTTCGAGTTGAAATTGTCAAACTTATCCAAAAAGCACGTGCGAACATTGGTTAATCCGACCTTAGTGGATGATTATTTTGAACAGAGTGAACAGAGTAATAAAACAGGGCTAGTGAGTAAAGAATATCGAAGTCAGTTCAAGGTGCGAGAGGGATTAGATGAATCAGACACTCTTAGAACTGCAAGGACTTGGGGTTGGGTACTCTGAACCCTTGATTCAAGATATCAATTTGAGCATCCAAAGCGGTGAAGTTATTGCTATTGTTGGACCATCAGGCATCGGTAAAACCACCTTGCTGCGAACGATTGCAGGTCTTGTACGTCCTCTAGAAGGAAATATAAAACTCAATGTGAAAAAGCGAGGAGGCTTGGGATATATTCCTCAAAAGCTCGGTCTCGTTCGCCACGCAAGTGTCGAGCACAACATCTCTTTAGGAGCCATTTCATCTTCGGAAAGGATGCTGAAACTCTCTCACATTCGTACGTCCGGTATTGTTTTGTTTTTCTTTTCATTGATGTTTTCCTTTTTCCAAATTTCATTCAGTGGAGGATTATTGATACTCAGTAGTTTAATGGTCGTTCTCTCGACCATTTCTTCACAATGGATTCTCAATCATGAAAAACAAACCACAGTATGGGATTCGATGAAAGCAGTACAACTCACCGATAAACGATTTGAGCCTGTACGCCGTCTTTCAGGTGGTCAACAACGCCGAGTCGCAACAGCAAGAACACTTGCCCAATCCCCTTTGCTTATTGTGGCGGATGAATTCTTGAGTGAACTGGATGATGCAAACGTAGAAATTGTCACTCAAGCCATAAGCAAACTCATCGCTTCAGGCAGTTCCCTCATCATGGTTGAACACAACCTTCAACGTGCAAACCAATTGGCCAATAAGATCTGGACTGTAAAAAATGGTAAAGTGTTTGAAGAGGTGATTGAGAATGAATGATCCGGAAAACCCCATGAGTACTTTTCAAGGCTTTCTCCAAGTCATGAAAAGTTTCCAAACTCTTCTCATTCTCGTTGCGCTCACAGTATTTGCAATTCTCATTACTGATGGCTTAATCCAAGGTGATTGGGGAAGGTTGAGCGGTGGTTGGAATAATCTTCATATCTTCTTGTCTGAAAGTTTACCTCCTGACTGGACCGTTTTAGAGGCGCGTTCTTATCCCGTTTGCGAGGAAAGTATCGGCTTTTTCTGCTCTATTGCTTATCTTGGGATGTTGGAAACCATCAAGATGGCTTTTGCAGCTACTGTTTTCGGTTTCATAGGAGCGATTCTTCTTTCATCTCTTGCAGCAAGAAACCTTTCACCAACATGGCTTTCAATTTCAGTCCGAATCCTTCTTTCCGCCATGAGAAGTCTTCCGAGTCTTATCTGGGCAATTCTCTTTGTCATCATCATAGGCTTTGGCCCACTTTCAGGTATTCTCGCAATGACATTCTATACCATTGGTTATCTCGGCAAATTACAGTATGAATCGATTGAAGGAATGGAAAGCGCACCACTTGAGGCAAGTCGAGCAACTGGTTTGTCCCATCCTGAGATTTTTACCAATGTGGTAATTCCACAAACCAGTAATCATCTTCTCAGCCAGATGATGTTTATGTTTGAGTATAATGTACGTCACGGAACCGTCATTGGAATCGTTGGAGCAGGTGGAATCGGCTATTTCATCAATAATTATCTCAAGTTTTTGATGTATGACAAAGTCTTTGCTTTGCTGGCCATTATTTTCATTGTGGTCGTAATCATCGACCTTCTTTCAATGGCTGTTCGTTCCTTTGTCAACGAAAAAGGAGATGTCCGAAGACCATCATGGTTTACAGTTATGTTACCAGCCAAGAAGGCCGTCGATGTTCATCATGGATTAAGCCTTGAAGAGGAAAGTTAGGCTTCTCATTCAGCAGCAATGTGCAGTGAACCTTGTTTGTAAAACACTTGAATACGGTTTGGAACCTTGCGGGTTAATGCCGCAACTGCTTGATAGACTTCATCTTCCTTGACCTTGAAAGACTTCGCTGCTTTAGGAGTTGACCAAGCGACATTTTCGAAATCTGATTGACGAATCCATTCAAAGATACGCGCTTCCAGTTCGGTTAATTCTTCCGCCATGAATACCGCAGAGCGATTACCCTCAAAACAGCACCGATTGATTTGGGGTTGAAATCAGAAGGTTTCAGTGAAGTGCAACCATTCTTCTGCAACACTCTTCAGCATCAATGAAGCCGTCCAGTAAAGTATTAAGCGCCTTCGTGAATGGAATTTCGAGTCCTAAATCTTCTGCTCTTTCGCCAAACATACGAGCTGCTCGAACGCCTTCTGCAACCATGTGCATTTCTTCAAGAGCCTGGTCAACCGTGAGTCCAGTTCCTAGTTTTTCACCCATTGAACGGTTTCGTCCATGGGGCGAGGTTGCTGTAACATACAGGTCGCCAAGCCCTGCTGGGCCAAAAGCAACTTCTGCCTTTGCACCAAGTTGAGGAAGTAAGATACATCCTTCTTTGAATCCAGCCATAAAAATGGCAGCTTTGAGATTATCACCGCCAAGGGTTCCAATTTGCTTCAGGCCGTCGACTAACCCACATGCAAGGGCGACGACATTCTTGAATGCCCCCCATAATTCTGCTCCAGCAGGATCTGCTGCAGGATGCAAAATGAAGGTTTGCGTGGTCAAAGTTGTCGCCAAGTGTTGCGCTACTGAGACATCCTCACTTGCAACAAGAGCCGTTGTCATGACACCACTTGCAGCTTCAGGAGCAATTGTTGGCCCGGTAACTACGGCAAGAGTATTATTTTTACCCGCATCTGCTAATTTATGTTGAATGGCTTCTGAAATTAACTTGTTTCCATCAGCCAATCCCTTTGCTAAATCAAGAATGACGTGGCCTGGACGGAGATGAGGAATGATTTGGTCGACCACTCCTAGGATTACAGATGAAGGTACGGCTAAAACAACAATTTCCACACCTTCCAATGCTTCTTCAAGATGCATGGTCGCTTCAAGCCCTTCAACCGGATGGTCTGGGAGATATTTTGTGTTGACCGAATTCATGGTGATTGATTCGTAGACTTCCTGTTCCACAGTCCATCCTTTGACATGATGATTATCCGCTAACCACATGCGAGCAATTGCAGTTCCCCAATTTCCTAAACCTAAAATCGCAATGTGTGCCATAGAGACCAAGCGGAACGCCGCTCACTTCACTTATGTTAATTGCCTCCAATCCGTGATGCAAGGATGCGGTTTTCGATGGGAATGAGGTTTTGCAGACTTCAAAATAAATCGTCGTCATCATCTGTATCAAGGTCGAATACATTGTCATCTTCCTTCTTTGCAGCGGCCTTCTTCGCAGGTGCTTTCTTTGCAGGTGTTTTCTTTGCAGCGGCCTTCTTCGCAGGTGCTTTCGATTCCACAGGTGTTTCTTCTTCAGCAGGTTGCTGTTCTGCATCATCGTTTGCTTCTTCAGCGCTTTCTTCGCGAGCGGCCAATGCTGCAGGCGTTGTTCCAGTTTGAGCAGCAAGTGCCCGACGCCGGTCCTCACGTGCTTTTCGTTCGAGTTGTCGGTGGCGTGACTTCTCGATGCTTTGTAGCATGTACATAGCATCGTGTTCCAAGAGTGGAGAATCCGAAATAAGGGTGATGTCAAGCCATCCACCATCTTCAACAATGAACTCAGCAAGTGGCTCGAAGTTCAAATCTGACTTTTTGATTTGCGTGTAATGCATGGCGTTACCAGAGCGATGTTCTACGCCAGAGAAGTGACAGTAGAATTCCTTTGTTCCAATAGTCTCACGTACTTCATCAAACAGTTCTCCATAGTCTTCCGAAGTTCGCATTTTACCATGGCCACGAGCGTGAATGTGGGCGATGTTGAGAACAGGGATTGTTCCTTCAACGTGATTGACAACTTCCAAAACTTCTTCCAAGCTCCCCCATAATTCCTGGCGGCCTGATGTTTCAACACCAATTTTTGACGGAGTTCCATCTTTAATCCAAGGGAATACTGGGAATTCATCTTCATCATCATGCCAAATTTCGTGGACACGATCGACGATTCCAGCGAAGACATTGGCTACCTGTTCATTGGCAGCACTACCTGGACTCATGCCACCATAGTGGCCGGCGTGCAGGGTGATGTGGCGTGCATTGATGGTTCTGGCAGCCTGAAGAGTTGTTTCGATTTTGGTCATTGAACGTCCACGTTCAACTCGGTTACCAAGGAGTTCTGAATAGTAAGGTCCGTGAATATTCATTTCAAATTCGGTCTTATTTGCGAGAACACCGGCTTGCCAGTACTGTTCAAAGTGTTGCGGGGCGACCATACGAACGGTTTGGACTTCCATTGTTTCGAGTCCTAGAGAGATAATATCGTCCATTCCTTCAACGATAGTACGTCCTTTACAAGACAAAGGAACGCCTGCAGGTCCGAGTTTAATTGGCATAATTCACAACTCCGCAGGAACGACCCAAGGGTCTTCCTATGATAACCCCTTTCCGTTGGCTGTCCGCTAGAATTGTCTTTTTTAGACCTCTCATCGTTAATCAATTGCATACGACCATTCATGAACTCCTGCCGCGGAGGGTGGTTCATGGACGAGCAAGTCGAAGCCGCAGTAACCGCTTTCCAAAACGGATTGCCTGTGTGTTTATTTGATTCAGAAAAAAGGGAAGGAGAAACTGATTTACTGTTTCCTGCCCAAAGTGCAGTCCCAGCAACAATGCGTCAATTGCGAATGGATTGTGGAGGGCTTTTGTTTCTCGCAATCGGTCATGAGATTGGAGAATTATTCTCTCTACCGTTTCTTCAAGACCTCCATACTCAAAAGTCTCTCACCGAAGAGTTTCCAGTACTCACACACCTCGTTACCAATGATCTACAGTATGATTCACGTTCCGCTTTCACCTTGTCGATGAACCATCGAGATACCTATACCGGTATCACCGACCATGACCGAGCCCTTACAACCCGTCGGTTTGCGGAATTATCTGCTGAGTTGACCGATGCAGGAATTTCTGGGAATGAGGCACAATCTGCTCTGGGTAAGGAATTCCGAACGCCCGGTCACATCCCTATCTGTCGTGAAACCGAAGGTGGCCTTTCACGAAGACAAGGCCATACCGAATTGGCTGTTGGACTTTCACGTCTTGCAGGTCTAACGCCTGTTGTCATCGGAGCAGAGATGTTGCAGAGTGATGGTGATGACGCCCTTTCAGTTGCTGATGCACGTGTTTGGGCTCAAGAGCGAGGCATTCCATTCATTGAAGGTGCCCAGTTAATCGATGCCTTGAATTCATGAAGACTGAAACATCGGCATGCCGGTAAAACCTTGAGGGACTATACTTTCACAACAACAGGTGAGCAGATGAAACGGGTCATGGCGGTCGGAGTTTTTGACTTACTTCATGCAGGTCATTTGCACTACATGGAACAAGCAAAATCCCTTGGAGACCACCTCACCGTCGTCGTTGCTCACGACGATACAGTACGCATGCGCAAGCATGAGCCGGTTACCGGTCAAGAACTTCGGCGCAGAATGGTTGAAGGATTAAAACCGGTTGATGAAGCCATTATTGGAAATCCACCTGATGTGCCAATTTTTGATATCTTGCCCCATGTTCAACCCGATATTATTGCTTTGGGATATGACCAAGAACACGCTGAAGACCGAATCCGTTCAAAATTGGACCAACTTGGATTTGGCCATATTCAGGTGACTCGTGTCGAAGGATTATCTGATGATTTGGATGGTACGCGTAAGATTATTGCTCGGATTCTTCAACGCTCTGCCAAATTGGATACGGAGGATGATGCTTGATGTTCACGGGCATTGTTCAAGGAACTGGGACAGTACTCGGTATTGTAGAAAAACAGAGTATTCACACTCTACAACTTGAATTACCAAACACAACTCTCTTGGAAATTGGTGCAAGTGTCTCGATTGATGGCGTGTGTCTTACTGCAGTAACCATCCAAGGTTCAGTTGTCGAGTTTGATGTTATTTCAGAAACGCTTACTCGAACCACTCTCGGTCATTTGACCGTCGGTCAGCACGTGAACGTCGAACGCTCATTGAAATTTGGAGATGAGATTGGTGGTCACTTGCTCTCAGGTCATATTATGGCTACGGGTATTTTGCATTCCAAAAAAGAACACGGCGAAGGTGTTGATTATACCGTTCTTGTTCCTGAAAATACTCGGAAATATGTGATGGAAAAAGGATACATTGCGGTTGATGGCATTTCGTTAACCATTGGAAAAGTTCACGAAGGTTCATTTTCATTACATATTATTCCCGAAACACTGCGCCTGACTACACTTGTCGACAAAGAAGTTGGCGATGCAGTCAATCTTGAAATCGATTCCACAACACAAACCATTGTAGCAACAGTGGAACGTGTTCTTGAAGAAAACAGGAGTTAATCAAATGCCAAATATAGCCCTCGTCTGTGGTTCGTTCCACCGCGCTGAAATCGAACGCATGCTCGCATGGGCTCGTGAAGAAGCAACACTGCACGGCCTCGAGATTGTCGATGTGGTTTGGGTACCTGGTGCAATGGAAGTACCTCTTGCCCTCGACCGTCAGTTATCCGATGATGAGATCGATGGCGCCGCATGTCTTGGAATCATCGAAAAAGGTCAGACTCAACACGGTTTGGCAATGGGTCAAGCCGTCATTAAGACCATCATAGAACTGCAACTCGTTCATGAAAAACCAATTGGGTTGGGTATTATCGGGCCTGGTGCAGAAACAGAACACATTGAACCACGTCTCGAAGCGCATGCTCGAGCTGCAGTTGCTGCAATCGCATCAATGCTCCAATGAATTCTTCATTGAGGTTTTAGCATGGAAGCATCAAAATTTCAGCAATTACTCGCAAACCCCTTGTTTCGTTCCTTTCTTGTTTTCTCGATCTTCCGAGCGTTCTACGGTGTTGGTATTCTTGCGGTCACCTATTTCCTTTCCACTTCCGCCGAAGCACCCTTGCCAGTTTCAATCGGTTTCCTTTTGCTTTCTATGCTCTTTTCCCGTTGGCTGTTTAAGCAAATTAAGGGTCGAAAAGGTTCTATTGACACACCGGAATCTGTTGAATGAGTTCTAATGTTTCGATGTCAATGTTCAAGTGATGTATCTTCATAACACGGTTGTAGGAGATACTTATCATGTCAACAGTTCACAATGTCATCATCATCGGTTCAGGGCCTGCAGGATACACTGCTGGACTGTATGCTGCCCGAGCTATGCTTGAACCACTTATGTTTGCAGGCTATATGTCCGGAGGTCAGTTAATGCTTACTTCGGATGTAGAGAACTTCCCTGGATATCCAAAGGGTATCGGGGGCCCTGAGATGATGATGGAGTTAAGAGAACAAGCAGAACGGTTTGGACTCGAGGTCCGTGACCAGAATGTAGAATCGGTTGACTTATCCGAACAACCTTACAAAGTGGTTGTCGAAGGTGAAACATTCCTCACTCAAGCGATTATTATTTCAACTGGTGCAGAATCAATTTGGCTGAACGCTCCTGGTGAAGATGCTCAGAAAGGGAGGGGCATTTCGACCTGTGCAACCTGTGATGGTGCCTTTTTCAAGAATGAAGAAGTAATGGTCATCGGTGGTGGAGATTCTGCTTGTGAAGAAGCAACTTTCCTCACACGGTTTGCATCTAAAGTAACACTCGTCCACCGTCGAGACACTTTCCGTGCCTCAACCATCATGTATGACCGAGTCGCTAAGCATGAGAAAATCGAAATTAAAACGTTCCGCCAAGTGAAGGAATGGCTTTCAGATGAAAAAGGTCTGACTGGTGCAGTACTTGAAGATCCAAGGGATGGAACCATCGAGAACATCAACGTCACAGGTGCCTTTATCGCCATCGGTCACAAACCAATTACCGGATTCCTTGAAGGCCAAGTCGACGTCGATGAAGAAGGCTATATCCTTCACAAAAAGCACACGATGACTTCTGTTGAAGGTGTTTTTGCAGCCGGAGATGTCGTTGATACCCGTTACAAACAAGCAATTACTGCTGCCGGCATGGGCTGTCAATCCGCTATGGATGTCGAAAAGTGGCTTGAAGATCAACATTGACCTCTCAATGAGTTTATGTCCGAGCCCTGCTTGGGCAGTTTGGGATTGCTTGTGGATATTGATGTACAACGTTATGCGCGTCACATCACCTTACCACAAGTTGGGCTTGAAGGGCAACGACTACTTTGTCAATCGAGCGTTTTAGTTATCGGGGCAGGAGGGCTTGGTAGTCCGGTTCTTCTCTATCTCGCAGCAGCTGGAATCGGTCACATTGGAATCGTTGATGATGATACGGTCGACCTCTCAAATCTCCAACGCCAGGTAATTCATTCGACTTCCGCTGTCGGGCAACCAAAAGTAGAATCTGCTCGTAACCGCCTCCTTGAATTAAATCCAGATTTGAAAATATCTACTTATGGGATCCGTTTGACACCAGAACGTGTTGAATCAATATTCCATGAAGGCTGGGATGTTGTAATTGATGGGACAGATAATCTCCCAACACGGTATCTCATTGACGATGCGTGTTTTTTGAATAACATCCCTTGGGTTTACGGTTCTATATATCGCTTTGAAGGGCAAGTAAGCGTTTTCAATTTTAACAATGGACCTTGCTATCGAGACCTTTTCTCTGAGGCACCTCCACCACAATCTGTTCCTTCATGTGAGCAAGGTGGTGTGCTGGGAGTGTTACCCGGCGTTATTGGCTCTTTACAAGCCAACGAAGCCATCAAGATTCTTCTTGGGCTCGGTGAAGTACTCAGTGGCCGTCTTCTCATCTACGACGCTGAATTGATGACCTTTGAAACGCTTCGATTCTCACATAACTCTGAACGTGAAGTCATTTTTGATTTGACGCAGAGTACTGCCATGTTTGATGATGAAGCGTGGTGCATGAGGGTGACACGAATGGGTGATATTGATGAAGGAGAAACTTCTGCATCAAAATCAATGTTCAATTCTATTTCAATGAATGATTTTGTCGAGCGAAGAAAAACCGGCTGGTCGCCCTTCATTCTCGATGTTCGTTCTGAAACCGAGTACCAACGAGCGCATGTCGCTTCCAGTGATTTACAAATCAATCATGAAGCGGTACTCTCGATGACGGATTCAATTCCTAAAGATCGGGATGTTATCGTGCTCTGTCGAAGTGGAATGCGTTCGCAAGTAGCAGCGAGGTTTTTGATTAAAGCAGGATATGAAGGGACTTCGCTGTATAATCTCGAGGGTGGCATCATTGCTTGGCAATCGGTCGCTCCTGGTGAAATAGTTCGCTATTGATACGGCTTTACTTTTCGAACTTGAGAATTAAGCATTCATCTCCTTTGTCAAGGGTGAGGTTCAAGTCTCTACAGCCATCCCTGCAGATGAAGGGAGGGAGTTTATGGCCAAAGTCATCGTTGCGGACGAAAATGAAGGTCGCCGTTCCCTTCTTGCCAATACACTTGAGCGTGAAGGATTCGATATCACTCGTGCTGCTACTCTTCGACAGGCTGAAGGCACAGCTCTTGTCATTATGCCAGAAGTCGTTTTGATTGATGGTGAATGGAAAAATGGTGATGCTATCGACGCGGCTCAGCGTCTGATGGGAGACCCTGAGTTTGCTTTCAAGTGCCGTATTGTCATTCTTGCCCGAAATGTCTCGCAAGAATATCGAGTGAGTGCGGCCCAATCTGGTGTATCTGAAGTCATATCGAAACCGGTTGACATGAAGGTTCTCATTGAGCAATTACACAAACATACTCGCAAGCAATTTGTCCCGCCTCCAGCAGATGTTGCAACGGGACAGGGTGGCGGAGGAAGTTTCGATGTTTCAATGACTATGGGTGACAGCACATGGGCACTTCCAATGTTGAAAGGGCTTGTCGGACCCGAAAAAATCAATACCAATTTCATCGATGAAATACTTTCGCAGATGGGTGCGGAAGGCATGGAGGTTAACACTGAAATTGACACTACTGCCATGTCTTCAATGCTTCGTTTAGCCCTCAATAAATTAGTTGGGCAAGCAAGTGCAGATGGTGAACTCATTCCTCCAAACCAACTCGTTGATGGGGCTTTAGCACAAGAACAAATCCCCTCTGGGCCTTCTTCTCCAAGTCAAGCCAAACGGGGAGCCCCTCTCGGCGGTAATGCTGCACAGAATATGAAGCAGGGGATCACCTCATCAATGGGAGGAATTCTTGAAGCACAAGCCCAAGGACTTGCAGATGAAGTCGAAGGGATGATGGATTCTATTCTTGATGAACAACCTGACCTTATCGCTTTACACGGCTTTGAAACAATGGTTCCTATCGACCCGCAGGTTCTTGCAATGACACGATTAACAACAGAAGTTGTTTCAGATCTCATGTGGAGCCTCGGCCGACCTGGAGCAGTATCTGACCTGACTCTTCTTACACAAGTCGAAGATGCTGCACAGATGCTGAGCGATGTATTGGCGGCTTTACCTGAAGTTGAAGAAGAGGAATGAGTATGGCCAAGTATTCCATTCCTCGACCCAATGAATTGAGGCTTGTTGACCGAAAGTCAGACCTTGATGAACTCAAAAAAAGTCAGCCTAAGATCTATCGTTGGCGAGCTTTAATTGGCGTCTTTGTACTTTTTATCTGCGGATTATGTGGTTTTTTGTTATTTCGAGATGCTGTAAATATTCTGTTTTGGTTTGAAGATCTCGGCCCAATGGGTCCGATTATATTCACGCTTGCGCTTTCACTGGCGGTTGTCATTATGCTACCGACACCTCTCATCAAAGTTGCTGGTGGAGCGATTTTTCCGTTTTGAATTGCTGCCGCTGCTAATTTTGTAGCATCGCTTCTTGGAGGATTCATCGCCTTTATCCTCGGCCGTTGGCTTTTCCGAGACAGCATCCAACGTTCAATCATGAACGATAAGAGACTTCAAAACATCGAAACAGCCCTTACAGTCGATGCAATGAAAATTTCAGTCTTGGTTCGATTATCCCCTCTGATTCCAGATGAATGGCTCAATTATTTGATGTCTGCAACACCGGTTAGCCTACGAGTGTACATGATTTCTAATTGTTCAGGACTTGTCTATTCGTTAGCTTACGCTTACTATGGCCATGCTTTGGGCCGCTTCGCACTCAACTCTTCAGGGATAGAAGGTATGCGTTCAACGCCAATGGGGAATGCAATGCTCGTCCTCGGAATCCTTGCCTCGATACTTGCGACGGTCGTCGTAACGCGTGTATCGATGCAGGCGCTTAAAGATGCCATTCCTGAAGAAGAATGAACCTCTTTTCCGATGTCGCACTCTGTGCCATTTAGCCGTCGCGTTTGTATGGGGGAGGCCTATGGCCAAACCATGAGCCAAGGAGATTTACCGGCTATTCATGGAACTGATTGGGCTCCAAAGGAGCCATTGGTTTTCTCTCAACCTTTACATGCAGATGCTGCACGAAGAGAAATTTTACGTTTTGCAGCCCAGCGCCACGACGGTCATCTTTTCCTAATGGCGAATGTGTGGGATGTTTTAATTGAAAATGAATCCAAACAATTCGAGGGTCCTTCATGGCACAAATTTAGTCAGCGTTTTGTCGATGCAGTTCAACGAGGCTTAGTTGCGCAAATCGATGCTAAAATGAAGGATGATGCTGATGTCGAGGTTATCCCTCGTCGGAACCTCACACTGTTTTTGGATCGTAGGTCTCAGCACTTTTTACTCGATTTAAGGCTCGTCTTCCGTCGTTTGGCCCATTATATGTCCGTGACCATCGACCAACGTATTGAATGGCAAACCATGATGACTCGGACGCGTATGCTGGATGGTGAATTAAAATCTATTTTTTCCGAGGGACTTGAAACTCCAGATGGCTCTTCATTTGGTGGCAAAGGGTTCCGCTCAACTTGGCAAGAAGGTGTTGTCGCAGTTGCTACGGCCCTCGAACGTCAACCTGACTCTCCTCGTGACGCTCGCCCTGGAAAGGGCTACGATGGCGACCTTGTCGCTCCAATGATTCGGGACATAGGCCTTGGATTAGCAATGGGTGATACTCCATTGGATGTCATGGCTGCTAATTTAGGAAAAGTCGGTTCCAACCAAAATGGCGGTTGGGATGATGCAGGTGGTCGAGACTTGCACGTTGGAGCATGGCATGTTGGTGTTCTACCTCCGACAGCCCCTCTACCAATCGCGAGTGTTACGATGACAGGTCTTGCTTTTGCTGCTTGGCATCAAAAACTGAATCGATTCCAAGTTGCTTGTATCGGAGAAGGTGCTTCGTCTTCTGGAGAGTTTTGGGAAGCAATGAATCTCGCTGGAGCACGAGGCCTCCCAATCACCTATATTCTTCAAAACAATCAAATCGCTTTGGACACCTCTCCAATCAAGCAATCCGGTGTTGAGGTTTGGGCTGATAAAGCCGATGCAATGGGTTTCCCTGCATGGACCATCGACGGTTCAGACCCTGCTGCATGGTATGCAAGTACAGCCAGTGCCCGAGAATTTGCTTTGAACGGAGGCGGTCCGACACTCATTCATGTCGAAACAATGCGAGGCTGTGGCCATGCTCATCATCATGATGATTTGTATCTTGGAAACGAATCAGGAACTCCTCCTGGTTATGTCGATCGTGATTTGCTCGCCTATTGGGAAGCAAAAGACCCGATTCCAACTCATCGGCAATTGCTTCTTGACCTTGGTCTCGAAGAATCGACTTTGTTGGAAATGGAAGCCAAAGAACAGCGTGACGTTGAATCTGCTCGAAAAGAACTTGAACAAATGGCATGGCCTGAGCCTGAAACTGTTACCAAAGGCGTGACCTTATTGAGTGATGCTGAAACACATCAAGAACGTTTTACTCGCCTGTCCCAAAGTCAAGATACCGAATTCGTTGAATCATCTCTTGAGTACGGTGAAACCACACTCACGTATGCCGAAAAAGGTGGCTGGACCTATGCGCGTTCAATTCAGCAAGCAATGGTAGATATCGCGACACGGCATGGCGATGATTGTATTTTTATTGGTGAAGACATGGAAGTTGCTGGTGCTTTTGGAATGAATATGGCTTTGAAAAATGCAGGTCACTCTGAAAAACTTCTCGATATGCCTTTGTGTGAAGCAGCGATTGTTCACACTGGTGTAGGAGCAGCCCTTTCCGGTATGCGTCCGATGGTTGAGATACAATTTGGTGGGTTTGCAGCGCTAGGATTCAACGCCTTAGTCAACAATGCCGCTATGCTTCGATGGCGCTGGGGTGCTGATTGTCCAATGACCATTCGTATTCCTCTGGGCGGTCGTACACGCTCTGGGCCTTTCCATGCGAACATGATTGAATCTTGGTTTGCGAATGACCCAGGATTGGTTGTTGTTGCTGCGGGAACGCCTCAAGATGCATATGACCTTCTCATGGAAGGTGCTGAATTGAATGATCCAGTCTTATTCTTGGAACACATTGGGTTGTATGGTCTCGGCGGAGGACTCACAGGATGGGGACAAAACATCAACCAAGTAGTCGATACTGAAACGGTCAAACAGGCCATCGCTAAAGGTGAGAGATACAAACTCGGTAAAGCCGCAGTCGTCCGTGGTGGCCGTGATGTGACTTTGGTCACATGGGGTTCAATGCTTCACGTTGCTCAACAAGCAGCAGAACATCTTGCTTCTGAAGGGATTGAAGTCGAAATCGTTGATTTACGAACACTCCTTCCATTCGATGCACAAACATGTATTGATTCCGTTCAAAGAACCGGTCGTTTGGTTGTTCTTCAAGAAGGGCAATGGTGCGGTGGACTGGGTCACAGCATTCAAAGTAGGATCTTGGAATCATGCTTCTATTCGCTTGAGGCAGCCCCTCTTGTCATCGGCGCCTTGGATACGCCAGTTCCATTCTCGCCACCTCTTGAAAATTTCACCATACCTTCGCTTGAACATGTAATCAAAGTATTACGTTTGACGGTTCAATCTTGAGATTCGACTTCATTATTCCCAAGCTTCATACGGACCAAAACCTCGGCTGCAATCAATGCACCTATTGCAGTAGTAAAACTATAGAAAAGTATGCTCGAGGCCTCTCCAGCGAAAATATTTGGTCCAAATGTCCGAGCAGGGTTCATTGATGCACCTGTTAAAGGTCCAAACATAAAGGCCAGTAATGCAACCACGAAACCGACAAAAAAGGCTATAGAAATATGAGTCTGGGAACGTACAACAATCCAATATATACTTGCCATAAGTGAGAATGTGATGAACACTTCAATCAATCCTCCCATGGATATTGAAACATCTGCGGCTCTTTTGGTTGGTCCAACACCTTGAAGGAAAAAACCAGCAACGGTTGCCCCACTTAACTGAGCAACAATGTAAGGAAGTAACGCCTCTCTTTCGAGGTGCCCACTTCGAAAAAAGGCAAGCGATACGGCAGGATTAATGTGAGCCCCACTGATAGGCTGAAAAATCAAGATCGCCAGTGCGACTCCAACGCCAAAGGAAAGCGAAACAACTCCATGGGATGCCCCCAAAGCAATACTGCCACAACCCATGCCAACCATGAGTGCTGTGCCGAAAAATTCAGCCAACCCTCTACGCCACATGTTTACCGCTTCAGCCTTTATGTTATGTTCTTTGCCAAACCTGTTCTCTCGACAAGAACCCAAGGCAAGCGTGAAGAAGTAAAGACTCTTGGCAGACAACATGGGGTCGGATGAAAAAGTAATGGGAATCCCCCAACTTATTCATTTTCAAACGATGATTACCACTGGGGCTTTATTCCTGGGAATCATCGGTGTTAGTTTTTTATCAGATTCTACGGATATGGGCAGCAGTCTCCTCATCACTTTAATCATCGCTTGTTTAGCGCTTGGGTTACTGGTCTTCTCTGCTGATTTCTTCATTGAAGGAGCGAAAGGCTTAGCTCGCAGAGGAGGTTTACCAGAAGTGGTCATCGGATTGACGATTGTCTCAATTGGAACCTCGTTGCCTGAAATCTTAGTGACCACGACGGCAGCCGCTGATGTGGCTTCACAGCCAGAAGTTGCTGATTTTGCAATCGGCGGGATTCTTGGTTCGATCTTTGTTCAAATCACACTCATCTTGGGAATTGTTGTGGTCAATAAAGGATTCAAAATCCGAGAGTCATGGTTGAAGCGCGACGGCCTCATCATGCTGTTAGCCGTTTTGATTCTCACCTTCTTCCTACTCACAGAGCGAACCTTGCAACGTTGGGAATCTGGAATTCTCGTTCTCCTGTATGTGATTTACATCGTATGGCTCTTAATGCACCGCAAAGTGATCCAAATGGAAGAAGAGAATGATCAAGAAGAAGTCGCCGTGCGTGGTTCAAGTTGGAGTGTTGCTGCGTATACGATAATGGTCGTTTTCGGTCTTGCTTTTGCTATTTTTGCGGCTCACCATTTGGTCGAATATGCTCGCATAATCGCTATTGAATTGAATGTCCCTCACGCTATTGTTGGAACAACTGTTTCAGGAATTGGGACCTCCTTACCAGAGTTGACCATTGCTTTGATGGCAGCAAAGAAAAGCCAAGGTGTTGCGATTGGCACCCTTATTGGCTCGAATATTACCGACCCACTGCTTTCAATTGGGCTGGCAGGTTTAGTCCATCCTCTTGCCATCACCCCTGATGGATTTGAACTGATTGCCTACATTATCATCCCGTTCACCATTATCGGATGTATGTCGGCCTTATTGCTCATGCGAACTTCGTATGAGATTAAAAAATGGGAAGGCTACACACTGATTCTTATGTATATCATCTTCATAATTACCCTCGAGGCATACAACCGTTCTTGGATAGCCTTCTGAAAACAATGAAGACATAAGGGGCGACTTCTTCGCCTTCTTCATGGTGAACTTCCAACTCGACGAAATGCAAGAGATGTTGAAAGAACTTGCTCATGAATTCGCCGTCGATGAAATCCGTCCAAATGCCGAGCATTGGGATACTGAATCGGTTTATCCAAAAGAAGCCATTCAAGCAGCGCACGAAATGGGGTTACTCAATCTTCACATTCCAGAAGATTATGGTGGTCCCGGATTAGGTTCTATCGAAGAAGTCCTTGTCAATGAAGAACTTGCATGGGGAGACCCAGGTTTTGCTACAGCAGCCTATGCTACCGCACTTGCATGTGCACCAATTCTTACCGGTGGTACTGAAGAACAGAAGCAGAAATGGCTTCGAATGGTTGCAGAAGACGGAGCTTTGGCGTCCTATGCAGTAACAGAGCCTGGTGCAGGTTCTGATGTTGCTGCTTGTAAAACAAGTGCAATTCGGGACGGTGATGATTACATTATCAACGGTTCTAAAATGTGGATTACAGGTGCTGGGTATGCCGATTTCTTCTTTGTACTCGCTAAGACAGATGTCGATGCTGGATACAAAGGCATGTCCGGTTTTATTGTTGAGAAAGATGCGGAAGGTTTCTCTCTTGGAAAGAAAGAAATTAATATGGGACAACGCTGTTCAGATACTCGTTCAATTCAATTCGATGATGTCCGCGTCCCGGCAAATCAATTGATTGGTGGTTCTGAATCGGGTGGCTGGATGAACGCCATGAAAGCATTTGACATGAGTCGTCCAAATATTGCTGCTCATGCAACTGGTCTGGCCCGTGCTGCTTACGAACATGCCCTCCAGTATTCGGGTGAACGTTCGACATTTGGTAAACCTCTTCACCGTCATCAAGCAATTCAATTCATGCTGGCTGATATGAAGACAAAAATTGAAGCCTCTCGTATGTTGACTTGGAGGTCCGCAGCAGATTCAGATGCAGGAATTCCAAACACAGAATCAGCAGCTCATGCTAAACGATTCGCAGCAGATTCTGCTATGGAAGTTTCCACTGATGCTGTGCAAGTCTATGGCGGATACGGATATTCTGAAGAGTACCCTGTAGCCCGTCTTATGCGAGCAGCAAAGGTAATGCAGATTTATGAAGGGTCTTCACAAGTACAAAAAATGATTATTGGTCGAGAAATTACCAAACACCTTTGATTACTTGTCATCCAACTTATCGGTCATCAAGTCCCAGAAATCAATTAAATCTTGTTTTTCTTTCTCTTCCTTTTCGAGTCCAGCTTCTTCCTCTTGATTTAGAGCAAGGCCATGTATTTCTTGCTCCCAAGCCTGTTGCAAGTCAAGCATCTCATCGGTGGAAACTTCCAGTTCGTCTCTTTCAAATGCGCCATACATATCCATTTCTTCATTTTCATTCATATCAATATCCTCATCATCTTGCGGTCCGGGGAATTCCCACTCATCTTCATTCATCATTGCTTGGGTAACAATCATCGTATCTTGAAAGAGGACTATTTCGTTTAACATCTCACGCGTGCATATGAGGAATTGTGCCAGCATCGGAATTTGAAGAGCCGTTTTGATGTCATTGTAGAGCGCCAGTACTAAAGACACGATTCGATCTCCAATCGGTAAATTTTGGTCTTGAGGGTGTAGGCAGAGGTTCACAGAATATTGATTTTCATGTACGACATCGTTTTGCCAGCGTCCTGCAGTCACTGAATGCGACCAATGATTCGTAGTTCCGAAGAGTTGATGGCTCATACCTTCTTGAAAATCGGAATTAATTTGATACCAACGATGTGATTCTCCTTGTACACGAACCTTGATGCATTCATTGGTTAACATGAATATTTCAACATTCGGTGTGCCGTTTGCAACAGACTGTAACATCTCAATTGAACGAAGTTCAGGTTCTGACATTCGGTATTTTCCTTTCGACATATCCATCGAACATTTCGAGTCTATATCAAGAGCAAAGAACAAAACCCTCGGCCTCAAATTTGGTTTATGGCCAAGCCTTGTCCTGCTGTTATACTCGCCGCAGGAGCCAGTCAACGCCTTGGTCAACCGAAATCATTGGTGGCTATAGGTGGTACTACGTTGGTTGGCCTTGCCTATCAAAAGTTGGTTAAAGCAGGTTGTTCGCCCGTCCTTATTGTGACGCGGAGTGAACTTTCAGTACCAATTATGCAAGCAACTATCGGTTCGAATGTGATTGTAAATCAGACACCTGAAGAAGGGCGAACTGGAAGTATTCAATGTGGAATATTATCTCTCGCTGGAGATAAAGGACGAATGCCTAGGCGAGTTATTATTGCCCCAGTTGACCGACCTGGCTGGTCGATTGAACATGTCAAGTCTTTGCTTTTAGAGGAAGAAAGTTCGACACTTGCTTCCAATGGGCGAAGGGGACACCCCTTACTTTTGGATGCAGAAGCCATTCAATCGGTCCTCGCAGCACCTACTCGCTCACCTTTACGTGAGTTAGTTTCCTTTACTGAAGTGATTGTAGATGCCCCTTTACTTGGATTAAACATCGATCACCCTGACGATTTAATTTTGCTAAAACAACATGAATTATCCTTGCTCGACATGGTCTGAAACCTGTAGCGAAAAAGGTATGTGTCACCGCTTCAACCGGTAAGCATGACTGCGACAGTGATGGCTTGGTCCCTCTCTCGTCTTGCTGCAGGTCAACGCGTGGTTCTTGCCAGTGTTGTTGAAACTGCGGGCAGCGTTCCAGGTAAAGTCGGTGCCCGTTTGGCCATGGCTTCTGATGAACAATGGGTTGGTACAGTAGGCGGGGCAGGGTTAGAACTGAAAGTCCTTCAACGATGCAAAGAGCATCTTCAAACCCAACAACACCCTTTTGGAGAAGTCGTTCGATACGGGTTAAACAAAGGTGCGAAGGGCTATGAAGTAACACCGCTTGATTCACTCTGCGGCGGTCAAGTTACGCTTGCAATCGAGGTGATGATTCCAATGCCACATGTATTATTGATGGGTGGAGGCCATTGTGGTCAAGCAATTGCCAAGTCGTTGGACGCATTAGGCTGGAAACATTCAGTTCATGACACACGAGCAGAATTTTCCGATGAAAGAATGTACCCGAATGCCGAACAACGTTCCTCTGTTTCAGTCGAGGCATTTCTTCAGACTGAAACTCTTGAGAGCCTACTGCGGTTTTCCGATGTTTTACTGCTCGGCCATGACTGGTCAGAGGACCAAGAGCGTTTGTTAGGACTCCTTCATCGCTTCAATAATGTAAATGCCATTCCGGATGGTAAACAAGGTCCTCGGATTGGCGTGATTGGCAGTCGTTCAAAATGGCAAGCCTTTGAGAAAATATGCCTCGAACAAGGTATTGAACAATCAATCTTGGATGCAGTGGTCTGTCCGATTGGCTTGAACATCGGTGCTGAATCCCCCGAAGAAATTGCTGTAGCAGTTGTTGCTCAAATTATGGCTTCGTTCAAAGGCGTTGATGCTGATGCGCCGACTTGGCGAAGTTAATTCACTTTTGAGTAAATATTCGCTCTCTAAAATAACGAAGTTCTTCGATTGATTCAAGAATATCATCCAGTGCAAGGTGCGCACCTTTCTTTTCGTATCGCCCGGCTTCTGGATACCAACGTCGAGCTAATTCTTTGACGGTTGAAACATCGATCATTCGGTAATGAAGGTAGTCGACAAGAAGCGGCATTTCCTTTTCCATGAATTTCTTATCATTCCAAATACTGTTTCCACAGAGTGGTGCAACACCTTGTGGCACCCATTTCTTGAGAAAAGCCAGTGTCTCTGCTTCTGCTTGTTCGCAAGAAACGCTCTCAGTCCGGACACGTTCAACCAATCCACTTTCAGTATGGTGGGTTGTATTCCATTCATCCATTCCAGCCAAGAGTTCTTCTGATACTGAAACTGCAAGGTTCGGTCCAGTTGCGAGAATGTTGAGTTCTCCATCGGTCACAACCGTTGCAATTTCGATGATGGATTCTTTTCCAATATCCAGTCCAGTCATTTCAAGGTCAATCCAAACCAAGCGTTCGTCGCTTTCACCCATGAATTCGCCAACAGGTTGGGGTTTTTGAATTGGGCGTAGGGTTATGAAGTCCACATTGGAGGGGCTGCTATGGCGGAAGAGACAGTACAGGTGGACACTGAGGTCTCTCTTGAGACTCCTCCTTTGATGGAACCGAAAACGCTTATCGCCGTGAGTGCTCTCACCTTTTTACTTATATTCTCCTTTTTTGCCCTCGCACTTACGGGTGATTCAGACCCTTCTTTATCTCCACAAGAAACGATTGAGAATGATGGCTGGCGAGCCTTTTCCGTAGTCGCACCAGTCGATACAGGAATCAATGTCTACCATGACCATTTTCGAACCAATGAGACATACCCGTCTTGGCTTTTAGATGGCTTAGGCGTGAACAAAGTATGTGATTTGACATTCGAGGGAAGTTGGCAAGAACGCTATGATGCCGATAAGGACTCATGTTGGGACACCTTAGTTGCGAGCGATATCGTTTATTTCCCCGGAACTAAAATTATTGGTTCTTCACCTGATGGCGATAGCGAGATATTGATTTTAGATGATCCAAGTGATGGCCATGGTTCGGCGGTTACAGGTTCAGTGTTAAACGCAAATCCTCAAGCTGTCATTTTCTTCGTCGAAGGATTTAGCACTGAAGCGGTTATTGCTGCAGCCAATCAACCTCTGGTTGATGTTATTTCAACGTCTTTTGGAGCACCGGGTTCAGTACCAATCTCTGGAATCGAGCGAGGGACTGAAATTGCGGTTGTTGAACAAGGAAAGATGCATACAGGGGCTGCAGATAACAGCCCTTCACCTGCGATTCAAGACTCAACTGCTGGACCTCCTTGGTCGATTGGTATTGCAGGATATGCCGAAGAAGGGGACGACCAAAAGGAAATAATGTCGGGTTCATATCCAGATATCTCTGCTGACTGGACGCAGAACCTGCCAAATCATGATGATATCGATGGATATCATGAAACTTCAGGAACTTCGTTTGCCACACCTCGTACTGCTGGAATTCTTTCTTTTGTCTTAGAATCCCTTCGTTCCGAGTTCAATGACGATGGTGCCGGAGCTTCTCCTGAATCCCGTCAAGGCATGCTCGTGAATGGAACTGATGCAGAAGGTAACTCTTTCACCGTTTCAAACGCTGATGTCCGTGAAGCACTCAACCGCTCTGCATGGTATCCTGATGTAGGATGGGACCCTACTTCGGGAACAATGCCAATCTCACCTGTGGCACCATGCACACAAACCGGTTGGGGTTTGGTTAATCTTTCAAACATTGAACCTATGATTGCACACTTGAATCAATCCGCAGACCTCTCTGAAAGACCAGATGATGTTGTAGCATGCATGAATGCGAATCAGGACATGCGTGAAGCATATTGGAATGCTTACCCCTCAGTTCCAGAGCAACCGGGAGAACTGTTTGTTACCGGCTCTCAAGGTGCTGAACGTCGATTTGTTTGATTCAAACCGTTACCCAGTCAATCACAATTTGGCCGTTTGGATTGAAACCGATCACAGGTTTGTATCCATCGTGCGGTGTTGCGTCAATCGATTTGAGAATAGATTCCAATTTCCCAGGTGGCAGGCGGATTTCAAATCCTTTTGATGTTTCAATCGTGTCAATCACAACCAATGGGATAGAAACCTGTTCCACAACTTCTGGTTTTTCTTCTGTTTGCTTCGTAACGGGCTCTGGGATTCCTTTGAAATCATCTTCGGCCACTTCCGGAGTTTCTTCAACGACTTCTTCGGGCTGTAATTCCTCACCGATCATTTCCAGTTCCTTCTCGAAGTTCGAGACCTGCTGAAGGCTAGGTTGAGGACTTTGTATTGGAACTTCTTCCATTTCATAAACGACATCATCATCTTCTAATCGTTGCATGGTAAGGAATCCCCATCCCAGTGCGATGAGTCCGACGCCGACAAATGAAAGTGCTTGCATAGTATCGCTCTCAACTTCAACACTGAAAGCGACGAAGGAAAGAATTGAACCATAACCTCCGAATATACGCCTCCATCGAGCCTCGTACTCTGGGGCATAGCCTTGAATCCCAACTGCTACCAGGATTACTGTCGTAAGAATCCAAGCCAAATTCCATTGGTCTATTTCACCAAATACAAAGAAGACTCCAACAAGTGCACTGAGCACTCCTGCCATTCCTAAGCGGTCGAGGAAATCAAGGAATTCATTATCATTTTCCCATTCAAAGAATTCAAGTTCATACATCTTGTCATTTTGTATAGAAAACCATGAGATACTCAATCCTTCAATTATCAAGAATATACCAATTGGTATGCCGAGGTCAATTGAATCAACATCAAGTTGGATGATGAGGTTTGCTAATGCCACAGCATGAATTGCAGGAACAAAGAATAAAGCATTTGAATACCCCTTTACGAGGATATCTCGTGTGAGTAATATAGCTCCAACCAGTGTTCCAATACCAAACAAGGCATTGAAACTGAATATGAAGCAGAGATAGGTCACTTGGTAAAGGGTATTGAGAGTCTGCTTTCTCTTTTCTAGAGGCATTTCTTCCCCATTTTCACCTGATGCATATTTGAAAAGTAGATCTTTATTGTCCATGATGACAAAGGTGAGAGCAGAACAGGCTGTAAGCAATACGCTCCAAGAGAATGCTTGCTCGAAGGTGTCGAAAGTCTCTTCAACGTTCATACCGATAAGAATGCTGGCTGCCAATGCGAGATGGAGAACTGGAATCGAATCGATTTTGCCAGAAGTCCATGAATTGATAATCAGGTATGCACACATGATTGCTGGAATCCAACCGACGCTTGAAGTTGCAGCAAGTAAACCGACAAGAGCCCAACCCCAAACGCCATACCAGGGTAACACTTCACGCCCATTTTGACTTTGTTTGACAAATTTATTATCCATGACGAGTACATACGTCATTTGCAAAGTGATGAGAATACCACCTAGCCGAGTGAGGGAAAGGAATCCGAATTCTGCAAAATCATAGTTGGTAGAATCGATTGCTTCGATAATAAATCTCGAGATTCCAGCTGATTCCAGCCAGTGATCGTTGAGTAAAAAGAAGGCAACTGGAGATAGCATCAATGGCCATATGTGGCGATGTTGAACGCATCGAACAGTGACCAATCCAATCATAGAGATTAGCAACAATCCACCCGAATTATCGAGGCAAGCCAAACCTATCAGCCCAAGCATTGCCCAAGCATCGGCATTGACTGAAAGATGGTCTTCATCGATACCGCGTTTCGTAATGAGCCAGTTGACATAAAGTGGGGCACTCAGAAGTATGACATCGAGAAGAATGCCAACTGGAACGATTGATTCATCCCGATAATCTACATGTGTCTGCATATTTTCACGAATCAGAGCGAATGCGATACCGATAGGCAATGCAATCGTGAATAAGACCCATACTCCCGCAGAACGAACAGTTGACGAAATGATATCCATATTTTTAATTTCAAGAACCAAGGCCGTCACTGGGACGAGGAGGAGCAAGATCCACGGTTGCCTTGCAAATATTTCAACACCAGTTTGGTCAAATCCTTCGACCCACGGGTTGACTATAGTGATGAGACTAAAACTCATCATGAAAAATGGAATAAGCAGTGATAAGCGTGTTAATTGACTCCAACTGTTTTTCTTGACCCAGTCGACATCTTCTTTTGCTTCACCACTGTTTTGAACATTCCAAGAATGTGTTTTCGGATTGTAAACAGGGGCGTTGGTCGCAAACCGTTTGGTCCAGTTGAATAATAGCCCCAAATCTAATTCAATTTTATGAGCACTGTAAAGCATCCAATAACTCACAGAACCTAAGATGAATATTTGATAATTGAAATGTTCAGGCAAAGGTAAGGCTTGTAAGAATTCAGGTAGTTCAAGGCGGTCGAGTACTGCGAGAAGAATCATTGAGGCGTTCGCAATTAATGCCACCGTTGTAGCCTGTAGTTTGTCATTCAACGAACTTTCTGTCGTCAAGGTACTGAATGAATTTCGGGCAAGGTAAAGTATGTAGCCGATGAAAATCCATGGCATGAACCAATCCTCTGCTTGTAGAATCGTTCGTGAAAGAACAATTGAACCTAACATGAGTAGATGAGTCCAACCCGAGATTTTGTCCTTTTGACGGGCAAACTCTGATATACAAAACAAGGCGAGGGGAATGATGACTTGCATGCCATCAAATCCAAATGTTTCTCGAAGTGAGATTTCGTTTATGTTGGCAAATACATCAGTCAAAAAGTAAGACAATGCTAACGCAGAAACGGTGAAATCTGCAACCCAACGTCGTGTGGCCTTCGCAAAGAATAACATGTAAGGTATCATCAAAAGTGTGATAATCCAAGGTAAAGCACTTCCATCATTTGGTAACATAACCAGGGCAGCCGCTAATCCAATTGGCATCCAAGGTACTCGACGCTGTTGAACTGCCGGGAAATAGAACACCAACACGGCAATCCAAAGTGCCACACTTAATCCAAAGATATTTTCAATTCCTAACTCAAGAGATTTGATTGGACCAATGTGAAGATGCAACCCTTCTATGCGTGCGATGTACATAGCGAGTACGATTTCTCCAACCAGTACAATCGATGCCTTTTGTATCAATTCAGAACGAAGTTCTTGCCGAGATGCGTAGTAACCTTGTATGGCGATTATGAAAATAAGCAAGGACATTGCGCCACCTGCACCGTCAGTATCGGCACCTGTGTTGAACACTTCAAAGAGAATTGGAGTGAGTCCAGAGACCACTGCCACAACCACAAAGTTCAGTGCCTTATTTGAGCGAAGAGCCATTTCCATAGCAGCAAAACTCAGCAGAATAAGGGAAAGTCCCATTTCGTATGAAATCGTGTTATCTGTCCATGACATCCAAGGACCCATTCCGGCTGCAACCAAGACCAGTATCGGCGAATATGCAGCGACGGCTCGTCCGAAGCCAGTGGCGCCTTTGAAGCGCTTCAAGAGTTGAATTTCACCGAAGATTAACGCCAACATAGCTGCAGTTTGGACATAGATTGCTTTTGCATTTGGATGCCATTCTACCCACTCATTGGTGGCAGGGTCGAGCCAGCCCTTAGCCTTGAATTCTGCAGCGTCGCCAAAGAGATCAGTCCAACCTTCTCCTGTTACAAAGCCGATTAAAAATCGAGAACCCCATATGGTTCCAATGGTGGCGAAAAAGAATCCTATTCCGAGCATGTAGTCTTGAACTTCATACAGGACAAAGTCGTTCTTTTTACTCTGTGCATAGATCCATCCAATGGCAATACTTGCAGATAAAAATCCACCTATAAACAAGATTAAGAAATCATCATTCGTAGCATCTTCCGCAAATGCGATCTGGAATAACCCTCCCCAGATTGCTGCTAAAGCAATACACATCATAATCAGTTGTGAAAACTTCATCAGTGAACGATTTGCGTCAGAAATCGATTCGCCAGGTGCTCGAATCATCATTGGCTGTTCAGCCTGTTCAGAATTGACATAAATCGCGCTTGAGGGGGCATTTTGGCTGGATTTGGCCAACAAACCTTGTGCTGGAACATTTATTCTTCGGGGTGCCGAACGTCTTGGAGCTGCCATAACAATCAAACTAACTATTTTCGATTAGGCTTTAATGATTGACCCGTCACTGACGATGAAATGGTCATTATTCGCCATGATGATATAGGTCAATTGTTTTTACACTTTTTTTCAATGGGTTCAAAAGTCGGGGACGTTTGGGGTGAATTGGTGAAATGATGTTTGCATCACGAAAAGCAATTACTTTGCTCTGTTTGAGTATTATGGTTCTTCCAACTTTGGCTATGGCAGTGCCGGCCCCAGCAGAACAGGAAAGCGTTGAAAAACAAGATTGGTGGATTGAAACAACACTCGACCGTAATGGAAACGGAATCGGTGACATGATTGAAGTTCACAAAGATAGCCCGCTTTTCCTCGATGAAGCCAACACTCTCCCTCTTATTATCGACTTTGACCACACCCCCGGAGCAGATGAAATCGCCCTACTTGAGCGTGAAATTGATTTCCAACATCAATGGACATTGGAAGGGATTGATGCCTTAGCAGGTCGAGTCCCAGTTGAATATATTCGCGATGCAGCTATTCTGCCCGGTGTGGTTATGCTTGAGTTGGATGGTCTTCTCTCCGTCAACAACGGTGATGCAGCAGTTCTTCATGGCGTTGATACCGTTTGGGCTGATACTGGATACGATGGAGCAGGTTCTGCAGTCGCTATTATCGACACTGGAATCGACGGTGCTCACGCTAGTCTCGACGATCTCGATGACGATAATTCGACCGACGACCCGAAGGTTATCGCCTTCTATGACCCAGTGAACAACCCGAGTCTTACCAACGGAACTGAAGTATTCCCGTACGATGACCAAGGCCACGGCTCTCACTGTGCAGGTACAACTGCAGGTACGGGTGCGCCAAATTACGACCATATTGGAATGGCACCTCAAGCCTTCCTCGTTGGCGTCAAAGTTCTCGATGCTGGCGGTTCAGGTTCTTTTGCTACAGTTATGGCTGGAATGGAGTGGACTGTCGAAAACCGATTCAAATACAATATCCGTGGTGCTTCGATGAGTCTTGGAGGCCCAGGACTCGCAGAATGGGCTTCGTCGGATGACGACAGTGTTAATCGCTATGCCAATGAAATGATGGCTGCTGGAATTGCCATCTTTATCGCAGCTGGAAATAACGGTGTAACTGCACAAATTGGAACACCAGGTTCGGCTGAAGATGCTATTACTGTAGGTGCCCTCGATAAGAATTCAGCCATTGCCGTATATTCAAGCCA